>ENA-OWPP01000229-OWPP01000229.1-human-gut-metagenome-genome-assembly--contig:-NODE-229-length-68884-cov-8.474073_pt1 | contig 68884 bp, 79 predicted proteins | sample MGYA00248265_ERZ651848 | MGnify/ENA primary metagenome ERZ651848 (study PRJEB26924, sample SAMEA4378233) | human gut metagenome | biome: human gut; feature: human-associated habitat; material: faeces...
CGGCTGACTGGCGCTTGCTGCGCTGGATGATTTTCACATCAAAGTGCGGGCATGGCAAGTCGTGTCCTCCTTTCTCCCGGCGTCCGGGCAAAAAAAGAGCAGGGAACCTGTTTCAAGATTTCCTGCTCGGTGGTGCCGCCGGTGGGCGGCTGGTATTCAGTTTTGAAAGTTCGGGTCAGGTTGGCCCGATGATGGGATATTTTACAACTCAAAATTCCTATCTCAAATCAAAAAGAACGCTTTCATAGTCCTTTACGAAATACTTTATATTTGTGCGTCCTTTCTGAATAATTGTGTGGCCTTCTGCTTCCAGTTTTTCCTTTTGTGCTTCTATACCGCCGGGATATTTTGCGTTCAATTCCCCGTTTGCCTTTAAGGATCGCCAATACGGGGTTTTATCTTCGGAGCGCTGGTAGCTCGCCCATGCTGCAATCGATACAAAAATCCCAGCTGTGATAGGCTCTGTGAAATCCGCTCCGTTTAGTTTGGCAAAATATTCACGGATTTTTCCGACAGTGATTACTTTGCCATAAGGAATTAGACTCATCACCTTGTCATAGTCGATTGGCGGGGCAAAGTACATTCTGCTTCCGCCATATTTTTTAATGCTTTTCTGGTCGGTAATGATCTGAAATTTAGGCATATCCTTGCTATCGTGCAACATTGCATTAAAATCTTTTTTATCTTCATTCGCCACTTCTCAATACCTCCTGCCTTAAATTATAGTGGAGCAAGCCATTCCTTGCAATGAGACGGTTTGAAAAGAGATTGAAGTTTTTTCTTGCGTGATACTGGATACAACTCAACGGTCAAAACGAAACTTGAACAGCGCGGCGATTAGCTGCTGCTTCACATATTCGTCAACCCCAGCGTTGATTTGCCCGCATACCTTGAAAAAATAGTAATATATATCCGGCGCAGTATCAAAATTATATCTATGATTGCATAGCAAATGATAATATAATTACGGATTATGAGGCGAAAAAAGAGAGACGGCACGAATAACATTTGATATCAGGAATTAAGCCTCGTTAAGTAGATTCCCAAACACAACAGCACTTATAGCCATACCATGTTTGTATGGCTATAAGTCAACTAATCAAGTACGATGCGGCAAATCATGATTGACCGCTTCCTTGTCTTCAAGTAAAAATTGTTTTCGGTATTGTCGGCTTCTTTTATCCGACTTTAAAATTAGTTACCCGCTGCACTTGCTCCATAGAAGTTTCTGTTGTTAGTTGCTCGGTCATGTTTTCCCACTTGACATATTCTGTTGTTATCAGCCGAAGAAAGAGTGCATGTGCTTCTTACTCCCAACCAACAAAGTATGAAGGTTAATTGATTGATCCTGCAACTACATTCCGTTCATAATATCTTCATACCTCACCAATGTCACATTTCCCATCTCACTTGCCCGGTCGGCGCAGCCTTTGGTAAAGCCGGTTTTGGCAAAGAGGTAGTAGTAAACATTCTTGTAGGGGAATAGCTCGCTGCGCTTTACAAGTGTTTCCAAAACGCCGAGATCGACTTTCTCATTCGTCCATTTGCACTCCCCAAAAAGGGCGGTGTTTTTATCCTGTTCGGCGAGGATATCAATCTCTGTCTGACGTTTTTCTTTAGGATCGTTGCCCCACCAGCGGCCGAGAGAGGAAAACTCCACCGGGCATTCACCGTTCAGCAACAGCTTCCAGAGATATTGCTTGCAAATTTCTTCAAACACCTTGCCCATATAGTCGGACAGATATGGCTCGATACGCTTGTAGGCCAGATCGGCAGCGCCACGGGCGATAATCGAATTGTTTTCCGGTACAAAACGATACCAAAAGCGGAACATATTATCTGCAATAGAGTAAATCGCTTTTCGGGACGCTTTTTCACCGTATGGCGTCTCTTTTTCGATAATGCCGAGGGAGATCAGGTTTTTCACATAGGCGGAGCAAATATTTGTGCTTTCCCCGACTTTTCCGGAAATCTCCGACATACGGGAAGCGCCGGTGGCAATCGCCGTGATGATCGCATTGTAGAGCGCCGGTTCCCGTACCTCCTGCTTGAGCAAGTTTTCCGGCTCTTCAAACAGGGCGGAGTTGGGATTCAGGAATGTATTTTTAATATTGTCCTCAATGCTCAGCTTGTCGCTCATCTGAAGCAGATACTGGGGCGTACCGCCGACGATGCCGTACACATAGGCTTTCTCTTCATCGGTGAAATTTTTGAAATACCGGCAAGTCTCCTCGAAGTCAAAGGGAAGAATTTTCATCTGCGCCGTCCGCCTGCCGTAAAGCGGCGCCTTGTAGGCGAGAACATGGTCTTCCATATAGGACATGGACGAGCCGCAGAGGATCAGCATCAGCTTGGAAGTATCTTTGTATTGGTCGATCAAAAGCTGAATAGTAGAAGCGAGGCTTTTTGACGAGCGGGCAACATAAGGGTATTCGTCGATTGCAAGGACAACACGCTGCTTTTCGGACAACTTGAATACATATTCCAAAGCCGCCTGAAAGGATAGGAAAGAAGTTTCTGCATCCATTCCGGTGTGATAGCTGAGAATACTCTTGCTGAAATTTTCGAGGTTTTGCTTGGCGTTGCTTTCGACACCCATAAAATAGATGGCGTTTTTATCATCAATAAACTGGCTGATCAGCGCCGTTTTACCGACACGGCGACGGCCATATATTACAACAAATTCAAACTTGTCCGATTCGTACAGCTTATTCAGCGTCGCAAGTTCACGTTCTCTGCCGATAAACATGACCGGTGTCCTCCCATCTGCCATAGATTCGATAAATATAGTATACCACAAAATTAAAATAGTCAAGTACGATTCGGCAAATCACACTTGACTAATTTCTTTCTCACTTTTTCTGTTGCTACGCAAAAATCAAGTCGGCACAAACGGTTTCTGCCACCCGATTGCGGATGCTGTTCATTTTCTGCCCCCACTCCATTGGATTCTCCGCTTTCAGCTGTTCGGTGACACCTTCCCTTTCAGCATATTCTTTTACCAGCCGAAGAAAGAGAGATTGTGCTTCTTCCTCTACATCAGCGATATGGGAGTGGAGCTTGCCGGAAGTGAGCAGATTGTAGTACAGGATTTTATGGTGCTGCTTTAGATACCACAGGCGTCGGTGTGCCCAGGCGCCGATGGGGCGTTCTTCTTCGGCTGGTAATGTAAGATCAGGCAAACAATAGTCGCCCTGCATGGTGTATGTGCCGCCCGTTTGTTCAAATATTGTTTTAGCCATAATGCAAAACCTCCTTTGATACCATCATTGTACCAAAGGAAGCTTTGCTTTTCGAATGTGCGATTTTGATTATCGCACGTCGTATATTGAAAAAATGGTCAACTACAATTTAGTCAATCGTAATTGACTAAATTTCGCTTCGGCAACCCTTTCATTCTTTCAGGTAGCTTTCAAACGGTGCGTCATTGCTGCAAAAGGTATCGAAGATCATTTTAGCGCCGAGGCGGAAGCCGACGAGAAAGGAATCGAGGCCGCTTTCACCCATCAGCTCTCCGTAAGCGTTGCAGAAATTGAGGAACAGCGCCTTGTCATCGCCGTTTAAACACTCTGTCAGCTTTTCTTCCAGCTCGTTGGATGCTTTTTGGAACCTTAAGACTAGGGACGTCCTTTCGGTATCCTCTTGCCTGCGGATCAACATTTCCGTAGTACAGCTCTTCCAGAAAATTTATCATTACTCCGCACCTCCTTTTGCGGGTGATGGTACGAAAGTAAGTCGAGCAGAAGAACTCCACCAGATAGACCTTCGGAATGTGGTTGACGTTGTTTTTTCGGAAAGACTTGATGTGCCCCTGATTGCACCAGTTGTTGATTGAAGTTTTTCCGTATCCGGTGATTTTGGAAACCGCCTGCGTAGTCAGCACGTCGGGATAGCCGGAGAGCAGCTCGGTATAATACAGCCGCAAATGCTCTAGCACGATTTCGGGAACTGTTCCTCCATCTGGACAGTATAATCGCCTTTGTACCAGCCTGCCGGAGCGGAGTAGCTTTCAGGAAACACCTTGCGGTTTTCCAGCTAGGCAATGACATCCGCCTTTTTGATTTTGTAGCAGCGTGTTTTCCTGCCCGTGTACTCGCAGGGGACTTTCCCACTTTGGAGCAGGTACAGGGCGGTCGATTTGCTGATGTGGCAAATGCGATACAGTTGGTCTTTCGTGATCACATCGGGAACAGCGTCCCAGTTGATTGCGTTTTCTTTCATGGCAATACACCTCATATCTTATAAGCTTTGTCGGCATTCGAACTGTCCGTGTATTGCCTCGTCGGAACAAGTTCCGCTTGCTCCGATTTTCACAATGTGAAAATCAGTCGCCCTCTTCACTGTTCCTCCTCTCCGCAAAAAGTCACGCTCGGCTCGCCTGTTCGGTTGCAAGCGCCCTCACGACGGCTCACTGTCGCTACCAACTTTTTGCGGTTTTCCCTTTCGGGAAATCATGATCTTCTCTTTATTTCGTGTGTCTATACCATCTTTGTTTTGTTCTTTCCGTTCTTTCCGCAGTTCTTTCCAAAAGCGGAAAAATTGCTGATTGGAACCGATGGGCGATTCCTCAGTATTTACGGGCGTTTTTTCAAAAAGTCCAGATTTTATGCGGGTTTGCTGGCGTACAAGGCTGACTGAAACTGACAGGAGAAACCATGTAAGCAACAGACGGCGGTAAAACTCGAACCCACGTGCCCTTGCGGACAACTTGATTTCGAGTCAAGCTCGTTACGACCACTTCGATACCGCTCCACAGTGGATTACATTATACCCGCACGGCAGGGAAAAATCAAGTGTTGTTTGGCCGTGGCGGCGGTGATATAATCCCTACATTATATATAATGGAGGGATGAAACGTGAAGTGTTACCATGTGGACGCCTTTGCAGAGCGGGTTTTTGAGGGCAACCCCGCCGCCGTGTGCGTCATGGACGAGTGGCTGCCGGACGAGCTGATGCAGTCCATTGCAATCGAGAACAACCTCTCCGAGACCGCCTTCACCGTGCGTGAGAACGGGCGCTGGCGGCTGCGCTGGTTCACGCCCGGCGGGGAGATAGACCTGTGCGGCCACGCCACCCTCGGCACGGCCTGCGTGCTGGCCAACTTTGTCGAGCCGGACACGGCGCGCTTCGTCTTCGACACGCTCAGCGGCGAGCTGGTCGTGGAGCGCCGCGGCGACATGTACGAGCTGGACTTCCCCGCCTACGACATGCGCCCCGTCCCCGTCACCGTAGCGATGGAGCAGGCCATAGGCAAGCCGGTCAAGGCCGCGTGGATGGCTCGCGACCTGGTCTGCGAGCTGGAGAGCGAGGCCGACGTCAAGTCCGCCGAGGTCAATCAGCCGCTGGTGGAAAAGCTGGACGGCCTGCTGCTGCACATCACTGCGGCGGGCAGCGAGTACGACTGCGTCTCGCGCTCCTTTGCGCCCAAGCTCTCCGTGGCGGAAGACCCGGTCTGCGGCAGCGGCCACTGCCACATCGCGCCCATCTGGGCGGAGCGCCTGGGCAAGAGCACGCTGAGGGCGCGGCAGGCGTCCCGTCGCGGCGGAACGCTCATATGCACGGTGGGCGGCGGACGCTGCTCCCTGGCCGGCGGCGCGGTGCTGTACTCCGTCGCGGAGCTGAATATATAAACGCTGTATACAATATATAGACGCCTTCTTCACAGGCTGCGCAAGCGGTTGATTTGCCCGCTTCACGCGGGTCGGGGTCATTAGATATGGCTTACGTTTAACCTTAAATTTACACTGCTTTTTACAAGAATTTTCGTTTTTGGGTGTTCCCTTTTGACAAAACACATAGTATAATATGTGCGTTAGGCTATACGCCGAAACTTACATAAAGGAGAATCGATATGAAAAAGCTGCTATCTGTTTTCCTGGCTCTCACTCTGGTGTTCGCCCTCTGCGGCGGCGCACTGGCTGCTGAGGAGACCACGGAAGATCTTGCAGGCCAGATCGTCATCCTGCACACCAACGACGTGCACGGAGCTATCGACGGTTACGCCAAGATTGCCGCCGTGAAAAGTGACTACGAGGCGCGCGGCGCCAACGTTCTGCTCTTCGACGCCGGCGACTACATCCAGGGCGACCCGACCGTCAGTGTCTCCCAGGGTGCTACCGCCATTGAGCTCATGAACCTCGCCGGCTACGACCTGGCTGGCATCGGCAACCACGAGTTCGACTATGGCTACGCTAACCTCATGACCATCCTCGAGAACGCCGATTTCGAGGTTGTCTGCGCCAATGCTTTCCGCAATGGCTCCGCTGTCTTTGACGACAACGTCATCTTCACTCTGGAAGACGGCACCACCATCGGTGTGTTCGGCCTTGCCACCCCCGAGACCGCTACCAAGGCCCACCCGGCCAAGCTCGACGGCGTCTCCTTCCTCGCCGGCGACGAGCTCTATGACTGCGCTCAGGAGCAGGTAGACGCTCTTGAGGCCGAGAACGTCGACTACATAGTCTGCCTCGGCCACCTCGGCATCGACGCCGGCAGCGAGCCCAACCGCTCCACTGACCTTCTCAAGAAGGTCGACGGCATCGACCTCTTCATCGACTCCCACAGCCACTCCACCCTCGCTGACATCCTCGCCGTGACCAATAACACCGGCAAGGTCGGCGACACTGTTCTGACCTCCACCGGCACCAAGGCCGAGAATATCGGCGTCGTCACCATTGACCCCGAGGCCGGCACCATCACCGCCTCCAACGTTGCTCTCGAAGGCTACACCGGCTCCGTCAAGGCCGTTGCCGACTACGCCGCTGAGGTCAAGGCCGACATCGACGAGGAGTACGGCGAAGTCATCGGTAAGACCGAAGTCGCTCTCAACGGCGACCGCGCCCCCGGCAACCGTACCCAGGAGACCAACATGGGCGACCTCATCGCCGACGCCATCCTCTGGTACGCCCTCGAGCAGGGTGACCTGGGCGTTGACACCGACCACGTCGTCGCGCTGACCAACGGCGGCGGCATCCGTGCCGCTATCGCCGCCGGCAACATCACCAAGAAGGACGTCAACACCGTCCTGCCCTTCGGCAACACCGTCGCTTACGTGAACGTCAAGGGTTCCGTGCTGCTCGAGGCCCTCGAGGCTTCCACCTACTGCACGCCCGACGAGGTTGGCGCTTTCCCGCAGGTTGCCGGCATTGAGTTCACCGTTGACACCACCAAGGCCTACGACCAGGGCGACCAGTACCCCGGCTCCACCTACTACGGCCCCGACAGCATCAACCGCGTCACCATCAACTCCATCAACGGCAAGGACTTTGACCCCGACGCCAACTACGTCGTCGTCACCAACGACTTCCTCGCCGCCGGCGGTGACACCTACTATGCTTTCTCCATCGCCAACAACGTCGACACCGGCGTGGCCATGGATGAGGTCGTCATGCAGTACATCGCTGAGGAACTCGACGGCGTCGTGACCGCCGAGGATTACGCCGAGCCCCAGGGTCGCATCACTGTGCTCACTGCCGTGAGCGAGCTGCCGTTCACCGACGTCTCTGTCGACGCCTGGTTCTACGACGCCATCAAGGCCGCGTATGACGCCGAGCTGATGGACGGCGTGAGCGAGACCACCTTCGAGCCTGACACCGCCATGAACCGCGCCATGCTCGTGACCATGCTCTACCGTCTCGAGGGCAGCCCCGAGGTCACCACTAACGTCTCCGAAGTCTTCGCCGACTGCGCCGACGACGTCTGGTACTCCGACGCTGTTGTCTGGGCCGCCGAGAACAACATAGTCTCCGGCCGCAGCGAGACCGAGTTCGCCCCCACCGCCACGATGACCCGCCAGGAGATGGCTGTCATCCTCTACAACTACAGCGTTCTCAAGGGCGCTGAGGCCGTCACCGAGCCGGCTCTTGAGTACGGCGACGCCGACGCCATCGCCGACTGGGCTGCCAACGCCGTCACCTTCTGCACCGCCGAAGGCCTGATGAGCGGCGTGAGCGAGACCGAGTTCTCCCCCGCCGGCAGCGCCACCCGCGCCATGGGCGCCACCGTCCTCGTCCGCATGACCGAGACCGAGGCCGCCGCCTGATCGCGCAAGCCGATAATACGGAAAGCCGCCCCTCACGGGGCGGCTTTTTGCGGCGTATATAAAGCGAAAGCGCCGGATCAGAAACGATCCGGCGCTTTTTTCGCCTTGTAAGTCCCGCTTACAGAGCCTTCTTGGCAGCCTCGCAGAGGGCGGTGAAGGCGGCGGGGTCGTGTATAGCGGTCTCGGAGAGCATCTTGCGGTTCATGTCGATGCCCGCGAGCTTGAGGCCGTGCATAAAGGTGGAGTAGTTCATGCCGTTGAGCTTGCAGCCGGCGGAGATACGGGTGATCCACAGCTGGCGGAAGTCGCGCTTCTTCTGCTTGCGGCCGACGTAGGCGTAGCGGCCGGACTTCATGACCTGCTGCTTGGCCATCTTGAAGTGGCGGGACTTGTTGCCCCAGTAGCCCTTCGCGAGACCGAGCATCTTGTTCCTTCTCTTGCGCGTCATCATCGCGCCTTTGACTCTAGCCATTTATCTTACGCCTCCTCTTATTTATACGGGATCATGCGCTTGATCGCGGAGACGTTGGTGACGTCTGCGTAGGCGCCCTGACGGAGGCCTCTCTTGCGCTTGGTGTCTTTCTTGGTCAGAATGTGGCTCTTGTACGCGTGAGCGCGCTTTACCTTGCCGGACTTGGTGAGGTTGAACCTCTTTTTCGCGCCGGAATGTGTCTTCAGTTTCGGCATGTTATTCTTTCTCCTTCCTTGTGGCGGTTTACTCGTTGGTGCCCGGGGCGGGCTTGGCCGCATCCTTGGGCTGCTTGGGCTTCTTTACGGCGGTCTGCGGCTTGGGGGAGAGGAAGATGGACATGTTCCTGCCCTCCAGCTTGGGCTGCTTGTCGAGGTTGGCTATCTCGGCGCACTTGTCCGCAAAGTCCCGCAGGAGCTGCTCGCCTATGTTGGTGTGAGCCATCTCCCTGCCGCGGAAGCGAACGGTGACCTTCACGCGGTCGCCGTCGGCGAGGAACTTCTGGCCGTTGCGGAGCTTGACGAGAAAGTCGTTCTCGCCTATGCTCGGGGACATGCGTATCTCCTTGATCTCGATCACGCGCTGGTTCTTGCGGGCTTCCTTCTCACGCTTGGACTGCTCGAAGCGGTACTTGCCGTAATCCATTATCTTGCAGACCGGCGGGTTGGAGCCGGGCGCGATCTTGACCAGGTCGAGATCCCTCTCAATGGCGATCTGCATGGCAGCGGCGCTGGACATGATGCCAAGCTGCTCGCCGTCGTCGCCTATGAGGCGTACCTCCCGGTCGCGTATTTCCTCGTTGACCTGATAATCTGTGACTGCTATGAAAGACACCTCCCGCGAAGTTTAAGCCCGAACGCGCAAAAAGCGCGGACACTCTGACAGTATCCGCGCAAAAATATCACAAAGAGCCAATTGGCTCCTGCAAGATCCTGTTGACCTCGGCGCGCCCTATTGCGGCCGGGTGAGTACGGCGGACACCGTCCTGCTTTGTTTTAGCCTTAAAAGTATATCAGTATGCGCACGCTTTGTCAAGCGTTTCTTTACTTTATTTCCTGCTCCAGCCCCTCAAATTCCGGCGAGGCGAAGAATTCGGTGATGCTTATGTCCAGGCCGTCGCACAGCTTCTTCACAGTGGACAGCGTGGCGCTGTCGTTGCGGCCGCTGATGATGTTGTTCAGCGTACTCTGCGTGATGCCGCTCATGGTGGACAGCCTGTTCACCGTGATGCCCCGCTCGTCGCAAAGAGCCGGTATTCGCTTGCGCAGAGCCTCGCCTACGGTCATGGCACGCCTCCAACCAAAATGAGCGAAGGATATGCAGCTTGCGACGACGACGGGGAGCCTTTTTTTTACAGTTCGTCCAGGATGGCCTGGCGCTTGGCCTCGTACTCCTCGTCGGTGACGAGCCCCTTGTCGTGCAGCTCGGAGAGCTTTTCGAGGCGCTGCTCTATGCCGTTCGGCTCGCTACCGGCGGGCTGCTGGGCCATGTCGTCCTCGATGAATATCTCCGGACCGACATGGCGCTTCGCAAAGCCACCGTATGCACTAACTACCGTAATTGCTATGGCTATGAGCGTCCACAGTATTCCAAAGGCTCCGGCCATGGGTATGACGACCGTAAAGCCAATAATACAAAAGCCGATACCAACCACCATACCGCCTATAGAGGCTGCTCGGGAATGAGGGCTGGGCTTCGTGGAGTATTTTATGTGCCTGCGGCGGCGGTTGAAGCCGTTGGGGTCGTTGAAATCGTTGAAGTCGTCGTTCATCCCTGCTGCTCCATGGCCTTGGCCAGCTTGACCAGGCGGCTGGTGCCCAGGCGGTCGGCGCCCAGCTCGATGAACTTCTCGGCGTCGGCGATGGACTTGATGCCGCCGGCGGCCTTGACCTTGACGTTCAGCCCGGAGAAGCGGCGCAGCAGGTTGACGTCGTCAAAGGTGGCTCCGCCGGTGGAGAAGCCGGTGCTGGTCTTGATGTAGTCCGCGCCGGAGACGGTGACCACGCGGCACATCTCGCGCTTCTCGTCGTCGGTCAGCAGGCAGCACTCGATGATGACCTTGAGTATCTTGCCCTCGGTGGCCTTGCGGACCTCGCGTATGTCCTCCAGGACGCCGTCCCAGAAGCCCTCTTTTATCATGGCCAGGTTGGCGACCATGTCTATCTCGTCCGCGCCGTTGTTCACGGCGTCCTCGGCCTCGGCGACCTTGGCGGCCGTGGTGGAGTAGCCGTTGGGGAAGCCGATGACGGTGCAGATCTTCATCTGGTCGCCGACGTAGTTCTTGGCGCCCAGGACGTGGCAGGGCGGGATGCAGACGCTGGCGCAGCCGTACTCTATGGCCTCGTCACAGAGGTTGCGTATTTCCTCTCCGGTGGCGGTGACGGACAGCAGGGTGTGGTCGCAGCGTGCGAGTATTTCAGAAAGCTCCATAAAAGCGCAACTCCTTTTTATATCAGATGCCTCATTATACTATACCTCGCGGGAATATACAAGCGCGGCGGGGAATATGGTTAAAGTGTCAACTCAGGGAGCGGCCGCCCCGAACTACAACGATACGGAGGCATACAAATGGACGAGTCTATGGTCAGAAACCGCGCCGAGCTCCGGGGCGTGCTCGCCGCCGCGCCGGCGTATTCGCACAGCAGCCGGGGCGAGCAGTTCTTTGTCTTTCCCGTCGAGACGCGCCGCCTCTCGGGCACGCCGGACGTGATAAACGTGATCGCCCGCCGCTCGCTGCTGGAGAGGGCGGAGGTGCTGGAGGCCGGGCGCATACACGTCACCGGCGAGCTGCGCAGCTTCAACAACAAGCGCGGCGAGGGCGCCAGGCTGGTGATAACCGTCTTCGCCAAGGAGCTGGCGCTCGAGGACGGCGAGGACATAAACGTCGTGGAGCTGGACGGCACGCTGTGCAAGGAGCCGAACCTGCGCGTCACGCCGATGGGGCGGGACATCTGCGATCTGATGCTCGCCGTGAACCGGCGCTGCGGCCGCTCGGACTATCTGCCCTGCATCTGCTGGGGGCGGCGCGCGCGGGAGTACTCGGCCATGCACACGGGCGACCGGCTCGCGCTCACCGGCCGCATCCAGAGCCGCCCGTACATAAAGCTCATCGAGGGCGAACCCGTGGAAAAAGTCGCCTACGAGGTCTCGATAACCGGGTGAACGGTTGAAAATAAGCGCACGCCGGGGCGAATCAGCCCCGGCGTGCCGCGTGTCCGCTGCCCTCAGTCCCCGAGCGGCGGGCGGAAGCTCACTGCAAAGCCCAGTGCGGCTCCGGGGAGGATAAACAGCCAGTTGTTCATCATCAGGTAGTAGACTATGAGGCTCAGCGTCCTGCTCTCGACGGCCGCGTACCGGACGCACAGGATAATCGCCGCCGCCAGCGCGAGGAATACCAGCGCCACCGCCCCCACGGCGATGCGCGCCTTTCTCCCGGCCGAGAGCAGAAACGCCATGCGGACAAGCAGCGCGGCGCACCAGCCCAGAGCTATCCAGCGCAGGTATCTCAGCAGGTACACCAGCCAGCCATACCAGGGCATGACATAGTGCTCGGCCCGGTATTTTCCAACCGCATCAGTCAGCAGAGGACACAGCAGGAAAAACAATATGGCGCAGACAAAAACGACCCAGTCGCGCCGCAGGAAGTCCACTCTCCGGGGCTTGGGGCGGCTGTCCGCGCTCTCGTCCAGCAGCCACTCCGCGTCCACGTTGAAGACCCGCGAAAGCGCCGTCAGCCCCACGGCGTCCGGCAGCGAAAGCGCCCGTTCCCAGTTGGACACGGTCTGGCGCGTCACACCCAGCTTTTCGGCGAGCTGTCCCTGAGTCCAGCCCCGTCCGCCGCGCAGCGTTATCAGCTTTTCCGAAAATGTCACACCGTTCACCCCCCGTGTTTCTTGTGGCTCCAATATAACACCTGCCGGGGAAAGATGCAAACAAACACGCCCAAAAAGGCCGCGCAAAACTTATTGCGCGGCCTTTTTTCCGCCGAATCCGGTCTACTCGCCTATCAGCTCGCCGGCGGTCACGCCCAGCACCCGCGCCAGGGCGCGCAGCTCGATGTCCGTGACAAAGCGCTCGCCGCTCTCTATGCGCTGCACGGCGTTCTTGTCCAGATCCAAACCCTCGATTTGCAGCCGCTCGGCCAGCATACGCTGCGAAAAGTGGCCGGGCATCGCCATGCGCAGCTCGCGCACTCGCCTGCCGCACAGATTGTTTCCGCCCTCCGGGGCGCGGTTTTTGTACATAGGCCTCACCGTTTTGACATTTAGTGCTTGTCATCAGGCAAATTATATGCTATGCTTTGACCGGACTTGACATTCACTGAATGTCATATTGCTAAATCAAAATTTAACTTTGATTCACTTGTCAGGGGCATGGAGGCATTGTATAATGAAGCCACCCACAAAATTGGACATCGGAGGTCATTATGTCTAACGAACTGCTACGCATAGAGCACGTCACCAAGAGCTACGGCAAGACCGTGGCCAACCGCGACATCAGCTTCACGGTGAACGCGGGCGAGACGGCGGTGCTGCTCGGCCCGAACGGCGCGGGCAAAAGCACGATAATCAAGTGCATAGCCGGGCTTTTGCGCTTCAAGGGCGAGATATACATAGGCGGCGAGCCGAACAAGAGCATAGAGGCCAAGCGCCGCCTGGGCTACATCCCCGAGATGCCCGCGGTGTACGAGCTCCTGACCGTGGCCGAGCACCTGGAGTTCATCCGCCGCGCCTGGCGCATGGAGGACGACGGCTACGGCGAGGAGCTGCTTGAGCGCCTGGAGCTGGCCGACAAGCGCGACAAGCTCGGCCGCGAGCTGTCCAAGGGCATGCAGCAGAAGCTGTCCATAGCCTGCGCGATGGTGCACCGGCCCGACGTGCTGATATTCGACGAGCCGCTTGTCGGACTCGACCCGCACGCCATCAAGGAGCTGAAGAACATCTTCCGCGAGCTGCGCGCCGACGGCCGCGCCGTGCTCATCTCCACGCACATGATAGACTCGGTCGAGGACTACTGGGACGTGGCGCACATCATGATGAACGGCGAGTTCGCCGCCACCAAGCGCGCCGACGAGGCCGGCGGCAGGGACCTGGAGGAGCTGTTCTTCGCCATAACCGAGGGCGGTGAGCAGGCATGAGCGCGCTGGCCTATCTGACACTCACCCAGTTCAAGAACCGCGTAAAGGGAATGTTCCGCTCGCCGGTCAAGCTCATCTACGCCATAATCGTGGCGGCGCTGCTGGTGCTGGTCATCGTGGCGGGCAACATGCCCAACGAGGACGGCAGCGTCGGCACTCCCGACGCCACGCTGGGCGCCATAATCGTCGGCTATTTTGCGCTGATGTTCCTGATGACGGCAAACTCCGGCTTCTCCACGGGCATGAGCATCTTCAAGATGCCGGACGTGAACTTCCTGTTCGTCGGCCCTTTCAAGCCGGTGCGCATACTGTTCCAGGGCATGTTCAACCAGATGGCGACGGCGCTCATAATGGCCGTGGTCATGCTCTTCCAGTACGGCTGGATGCACGGCAGCTACGGCGTCGGCCTGGCCGGCATGGCGGCGCTCATGGTCGGGTACGCGCTGGTGGTGTTCACCGCGCAGATAACCGCGATGGTCATTTACGCGGTCAGCTCCGGCAGGCCTAAGGTGCGCAAGGCGCTGCGCGCGGTCTACGTGGCCGTGTGCGTGATATGGGTGGCCTACATCGGCTTCCGCGCGCTCGGCGCCGAAAACGCGCTTAGCGGTATCTGCGCCGCGGCCGTCGATCCCTTCGGCCGGCTCTTTCCCGTGGCCGGCTGGCTGGGCGGAGCCTGCTACGGCGTGATAGCCGGCGACTACTCCTCGGTCGCACTGCCGCTGATACTCTGGGCGGTGTACGCCGTGGCGCTGATCGTCGTCATGACGCGCACTGACCAGGACTACTACGAGGACGTGCTGCAGAGCACCGAGACCACCTTCGCCACTCAGACCGCGGCCAAGGAGGGGCGCGTCAGCGAGAACGCGCCCAAGAACGTCAACGTCGGCAAGACCGGCCTCGGCGGCGGCTGGGGCGCCAGCGCGTTCTGGTTCAAGCACCGTATCGAGAACCGCCGCAGCCGCAAGTGGCTGCTGAGCGGCATCGAGATAGTCTTCATACTCGTCAACATAGGCTTCGCCTTTTTCATGCGCGATTCCGGCATTGTCGCCCCGCTGGCCTTTGCCGCGTACATGATGTTCTTCTACGTGGCTCTGGGCAGACTGATGAAGGAGATGACCAAGCCCTACGTCTATCTCGTGCCGGAGCCGCCGACGAAAAAGCTGCTCTGGTGTATGCGCGAGAGCGCACTGGGCTACGCCGTCAGCGCGGTTTTGAGCTTTGCGCCGATGTGCTTCTTCGTCGACGCGTCCGTCGGCAGCATTGCCGCCGCCGCGGTGGCGTACTTCACCTACGCCTATCTCTTTACCGCCGGGAACCTGGTCACCGAGCGCGTGTTCGGCGGCATGACCGTGAAGGCGCTGATCTTCCTCTTTTACTTCGTCGTGCTCATACTCATGGCCGCGCCCGGCGTGGTCGCCGCGATCTTCGCCGCGATGGTTCTGCCCGATTGGACGGCGCTGCTCATCCTCGCCGGCGTGAACGTGCTCATAACGCTGCTGGCCATCTTCGCGTGCCGGAACATCCTCGCCAGCGCGGAGCTGAACACCTGAGTCACCTTACATTTACCTTAAATCCCGCCCCGGCGCCTTAAAATGGGCGCCGGGGCGTGTTATAATATCCCGGGTGATGTACATGACCGACAACAAATCCCGCCGCATCCTGCTCGTAGACGACGAGCCGGCGATAATAGACCTGCTGAGATCCGTGCTCTCCGGCGCCGGATACACGCACGTGGACTCCGCGCAAAACTGCGCCGGGGCACTTGCAAAGGCGCGAGAGCGCGCCTTTGAGCTGGCGATACTGGACGTGATGCTGCCGGACGGCGACGGCTTCACACTCTTTCAACATCTGCGCGAGCTAAGCGCCGCGCCCGTGCTCTTTCTCACCGCGCGCGGCGAGGACGCCGACCGGCTGACCGGCCTGGGTCTGGGCGCAGACGACTACGTAGTGAAACCCTTCCTGCCGGAAGAGCTGCTGCTGCGCGTGGGCGCGATACTGCGCCGCTACTACCGGGACGAGGCGCCGCTGCTGCACCTGGCCGGCTCGGACGTGGACTTTGAGCGCGCGGAGGTCGTCCGCCGCGACGGGGTGCGCGTGCCGCTCACGGCCAAGGAGTTCGAGATCCTGCGCGCCCTGGCCGACGGCGGCGGGAGGATAGTCACCATAGACCGCCTGTGCGAGGCCGCGTGGGGAGACAACCCCTTCGGCTACGAGAACTCGCTCATGGCGCACATCCGGCGCATCCGCGAGAAGATAGAGGCCGACCCCTCGCACCCCGTCAGCCTGATTACGGTCAAGGGTCTGGGCTATCGCCTGCTGACGGAGGGACGCTGATGGGCATAACCAAGCTCATACGCCGCAGCATAGGCATCATGTGCCTGAGCCTGCTGATAATACTCATTGCAAACCTCCTGCTGCTGGCCGCGGTCTCGCTCAGCTCCCGGACCGGTGGACGCCCGTGGACGATGGCCGCGGACACCGCCGCGGCGCTCGGCGAGACGCCGGAGGGCTGGGTGATCGAGGGCGGGCAGTCGCGCGCGCTCGCGGCGGAGGACGCCTGGGCGGTGCTGGTGGACACGGACACGCTCACCGTCAAGTGGCACACCGACAACGCCCCGGACTCCGCGCTTGGCAGCTACACCGCCGGGGACATAGCCATGCTCACGCGCGGTTACATAGCCGACTGCCCGACCTTCCCCGCCTCAATGGAAAACGGCGACCTGGTCGTCGTGGGCTATCCGCACGACAGCTACTGGAAGCACATGTACGCCAGCTGGGACTACGACCTCATCGCCAACGCGCCGAAGCTCGCGCTCGGGCTGCTGTGCTTCAACCTGCTGCTGGTCACGGCGATGTACATCGTTGCAAACTCCCGGCTCTACAAGTCCGTGCGGCCCATAGAGGAGGGCATAGAAGCCCTGCCCACGCTGATGGGCGAGCCTGTGCGCGAGCGCGGCCTGCTCTCCCCGCTGGCTCAGAGCATCAACCGCACGTCGGAGCTGCTGCGCGAGCAGCGCCGCGAGCTGCGCCGCAGGGACAACGCGAGAGCCGAGTGGATACGCGCCGTTTCCCACGACATACGCACGCCGCTGGTCATGGTCATGGGCTACGCCGCCCAATTGCAGGACGACCCCACGCTCAGCGCCGAAAACCGCGAGAAGGCCGGGGTCATAGTCAGGCAGAGCCTCAGGATGCGCACGCTGATAAGCGACCTCAACCTGGTCAGCCGCCTGGAGTACGACATGCAGCCCCTAAGCACCGCGCCGGTGAGCCTGGTGTCCATAGCGCGCGAGTGCGCCGCCGGGTTCGTCGACGCGGACGTCGCCGGCCTCTGGCCGCTGGACTGGTCGGACTGCGGCGGAGCCTGCACCGTAAACGGCGACGCGGCGCTGCTCACACGCGCGGTGAACAACGCGCTGAACAACTGCCGCGTGCACAATCCGGACGGCTGCCCGGTTTCCGTGGCCATAACGCGCGGCGCGGGCGAATATACCCTGCGCGTGGCCAACACCCTCACCGGCGAGGTAAAATCCCCGCCCCCCGGCGACGAAGGCCACGGCCTGGGACTGCAAATAATAGCCCGCGTCGCCAAAGCCCACGGCGGCCGCACCGAGATCACCGCCGAAAACGGCGAATTCGTAGTAGAAATGACCCTCCCCGCCGCAGATGCGGCAAATAAAGAATAAAAAAGTCCCGTCCACAAAAGTGGACGGGACTTTTTCATCTGCCTCGTCGAGCTGTCCGCCTCCGGCGTGCAGCAGGGTTACCAATGAGTGCGATTCACACTCATCGGGAGAGGATGAGCGAAGGAACGCCTCGCAGAGTTTCGCCGCCATGCGGCGAAAGGGACTTCAATCCATTTTCGGCGGCGGCGTGTACGTCGCCGAAAATACTTCGGGTTCCCGATGAGTGCGAATCGCACTCATCGGGAGAGGAGGAGCAGCGAAATGACTGAGCTCTCGGCTTTAGCCGGGAGCGAAGGATATGCAGCTTGCGACGACGACGGGGGACTTTATTGTAAAAAAAGGCCGTCGAGGCCTTTTTTTACAGTCTAAGGAAGTCAGGCTCTCGCCTGACTTCCTTTTTTAGTCCTGTCCGGTCAGCTCCACCACGGTCATCTCGTGGCCGGTGGCGGGGAGATAGACGTCCGTCATGTCCTTTGTGCGCAGCTTCATGCTGGAGGTGTTCACGCAGGGGTGGCAGCCGAAATACTCCTGGCGGAGCACGTCGCCGTCCACGATGAGCCGCACGCGCTGCTCCTTGTCGTTCATGAGCCCCATGACGCTCACCGCGCCCGGCTGGAGATCCAGCAGCTCCAGCATGTCCTCCTCGTTGGCGAAGGAGAGCCGCGCCACGCCGAGCTGTTTGGACAGCTCCTTGGTCCGGAAGGGCTTGTCCCCGGGCATCAGCAGCAGATAGTGGTTCGTGCGCTGGCGGTTACAGAGAAAGAGGTTCTTGCATATCAGCACGCCCAGCACGGCGTCTATCTTGTTGCAGTCCTCCATGGTCATGGCGGGCATGTCAAAGTGGTCCGTGCGCCAATACTCTATGCCCAGAGAGTCGAGAAAGTCGTAGGTGCGCACCTCGCGCTCAAGCCTGCCCCCGCAGTCTGCGGGACGGCCGGTGTACAGTTCCATAGCTTGTCCTCCTAAATGCTTATACGCGCATTATAGCACATCGCGCCCGCGCTTGCCAGCAGCAAACGCTCCAAGCCGGAACATGGCGCGATTTAAATTTAGTTCAGGCAAAACTTTGCTATTGACTTTAATATTATTAAGTGTTATACTGCGTTTTGTTAAAGGAGGCAGGGCTATGACAGTAGAAATGCTCCCCGAATGGATGTCGGGGCTGGACGATGAGGACTTGGCGTTCATGAAGCGGTTCATGCTCGCCTCCGGCTCGCTCAAAGAGGTCGCGCGGCAGTACGGCGTGTCCTACCCCACCGTGAGGCTGAGGCTGGACAGGCTGATACAGAAGATACGCATCGGCGAGGAGACGGCGCAGGAGCCGTACATAGCGCTGATAAAGCGCCTGGCCGTGGAGGACCGCATAGACGTCGACGCCGCGAAGACGCTGATAGGCGAATACAAAAATCTCTCCGGGAGGAAGGACAATGCTTAGGATCATACTCTTTATACTGCTGATGGCGGGCGTGGTGCTGCTGGAGATGTACCTCGCGCACAAGCCCGGCCGCTGGCCGGGACTGGTACTGCCCATCGTGTCGTTTTTGATTTCGCTGATATATCCGCTCAGCATAACCAACCTCGGCGACATGTCGGCGGCCATAGCCCAGGCGGTCATCGTCTGGGTGCTGGCCAACATACCCACGGCCGTGCTCCTGGCCATCTACTTCGCCGCCCGCCGCAGGGTTCGCCGCACGCGCGAGCAAAACAGGATGAGCGCCCAGGATCTGTGACCATCCGGGCAGCAATATAAAAGAAGCCGGTCTTGCGACCGGCTTCTTTTCATTCAAACAGATACACCCTGAGTTCGTAGGGTCTGGCGGTGAAGGCGTTGTTGACGACGACGTTGAGGTCGTAGTTCTTGAATATCAGCTCGCCGTCGACGAGGTTGAAGCCCTCCGGGCAGGTGAAGTAGGTCTCCTTGTCCACCAGCGAGGCTATCACCAGCAGCCGCCGCTCCTCGAATTCGCGGCTGTAGACGTAGAAGTTTGCGCTCTGCGGTATGTGCTCGGTGTAGCTGCCGTAGCGGATGATTGGCTCGCCCTTCCGGAAGGCTATCAGCGCCCGGTAGAAGTTCAAAAGCGAGTCCTCATCGGCGTCCTCGGCTTCGACGTTGACGGTGCGGGCGTTCTCATTCACGAAGAACCACGGCTCGCCCTCAGTGAAGCCGGCGTTTTTCCCGGAAGTCCACTGCATCGGCGTCCGCGAGCTGTCCCTGGCGGCATCCTGAGTCAGGCGCAGCACCCTGCGCGGCGAGAGCCAGCGCGAGGCGGCCTTCACCATGCCGCGCGTCTGCACGTCCGGGTACATGTCCGCGCTTGGCAGACGGAGATTCGTCATGCCTATCTCCTGACCCTGGTATATGAACGGCGTGCCCTGGAGCAGCATGTACGCCGCGGCGAGCGCCTTGCCGCTCTCCACGCGGTAGCGCTCGCTGCCGTAGCGGCTTATCACGCGCGCGTGGTCGTGGTTCTCCAGGTAGAGCGCGTTCCAGGCGCGGCCGGCCAGGCCGTTCTGCCAGGCGGAAAGCGCGCGCTTGAACTTCTTCACGCTGAACCTGCGCCGTATGAAGTCCGTGCCTATGCAGTCGGCGCGCATGTGGTCGAAGGTGAACATCAGCTCCATCTCGCCGTTTTCAAAGTAGCGCAGGGCGTGCTCCAGCGGTACGTTGTCCGCCTCGCCTATTATCACGCAGTCGTAGTCGGACACGCTGCGGTGGTAGTAGCTCAGATAGTCGTGCAGGTTCGGCCCCTCGGTGAACTTCCTGGCGCCGTTGGCCGCGGGCAGGCGCGGGTACTGGTCGGGCAGCCCGGGCGTCTTGGATATGTACACTATGGCGTCCTCGCGGAAGCCGTCCACGCCCATGTCCAGCCAGTAGCGCATGATGTCCACTATCTCCCGGCGCAGGGCGGGGTTGTCGTGGTTCAGGTCGGCCTGCTCGCGCGCGAAGATGTGGAGGTAATACTCGCCCAGCTCCTCGTCGTACTCCCAGGCGTCGCCGCCGAAGAAGCTGTCCCAGTTGTTCGGCTCCTTCCTCGCGCCGTTGCGCGCGCGGCGCGGCGCGCGCCAGAAGTAGTAGTCGTGGTGCGGATCGTTCTTGTCGCGGCTGAGCTTGAACCACTCGTGCTCGGTGGAGGTGTGGTTTATGACCAGGTCCATTATGACGCGCATACCGCGCTCGTGCGCGCCGTCAAGCACCTTTTTGAATATATCCAGGTCGCCGTACTCCGGCGCTATGGAGCGGTAATCGGCCACGTCGTAGCCGTAGTCGGCGTTGGGCGAGGGGTATAGCGGCGAGAACCATATGGCGTCCGCACCCAGGCTCTTTATATAGTCCAGCTTTGAGTACACGCCCCACAGGTCGCCGATGCCGTCCCCGTTGCCGTCGCAGAAGCTGCGCGGCCATATCTGGTAGACGACCATATCCTTGTACCATTCACTGTGCTTCACGGTATCACCCCTTCGTGATATACGCTTTCAGTATAGCAGAGACGCGCCAAAAAGCAAAGCCCAAATATTAGCCTCCCCCGCCGCTTTTCGCGCAGGTGCGCACCCCCTCCCCTCGGCGGGCGCGGTTTTGCAGGGAATTTGCCCGCAATCAGGCTTTTTTATTTTTCCTATTGACAACGAGCTTGTATTATTGTATTAATCACTTAGTACAATAATACAGCGAAAGGAGACCTGTCATGGACTGGCACATAGCGCCCGACGCCCCGATTTACGCGCAGCTGGCCAAGCAGATACGGCTGGGCATAGTCTCGGGCGAATACGTCCCCGGAGAGCGGCTGCCGCCCGTGCGCGAGCTGGCGCTGAGCGCCGGGGTCAACCCCAACACGATGCAGCGCGCGCTGACGGAGCTGGAGCGGGAGGGCATGGTCTTCCCCCAGCGGACGGCGGGACGCTTTGTGACGGAGGACGCCGCACTGATCGCCGCCGCGAGGGAGACGCTCGCGCGCGAGCAGACCGCGGGGTACCTCTCGGCCATGCGCGCTCTGGGCTGCGGAATTGCTGAGATACGCGGCCTCATAGACGAGCTGACAGAAGAAAAGGAGGAAAAAGATGCCGAATTTTGAGTGCAAAGACCTGGTCAAGCGCTTCGGCGGCGCCACTGCCCTGGAGGGCGTGAGCCTGAAGGCCGAGCCCGGCCGGGTGCTGGGGCTGCTCGGCCCCAACGGCTCCGGCAAAACGACTCTTATAAAAACAGCCTGCGGGCTGCTGCAGCCCACCAGCGGCGAGATACGCATCTGCGGCCGGGCGCCGGGCACGGAGGCCAAGAAGCTGGTGAGCTATCTGCCCGACCGCATGTGCCTCCCCAGGTGGATGAGCGCGCAGCAGCTGGTGAAGTACTACGCCGACTTCTTTGAGGACTTTGACGAGACGCGCGCGGGCGAGCTGCTGACCCGCCTGGACATAAGGCCGGAGATACGCGTCAAGCACATGAGCAAGGGCACGCAGGAGAAGGTGCAGCTGGTGCTGACCATGTCCCGCCGCGCCAAGCTCTACCTGCTGGACGAGCCGATAGGCGGCGTAGATCCCGCGACGCGCGACTTCATACTCTCCACGATAATGACCAACTACGCCGAGGACGCCAGCGTGGTGATCTCCACGCACCTCATCTCGGACGTCGAGCGCATACTCGACGACGTGGTGTTCATAGACCGCGGCCGCGTGGCCATGGCCGGCGAGGCCGACGACGTCCGCTCTCGCGCCGGCAAGAGCATAGACGAGCTTTTCAGGGAGGTGTTCAGATGCTAGGCAAACTTTTAAAGCACGAGTTCAAGGCGACCGGCCGGGTAATGCTGCCCTTTTTGGGCGCGCTGCTTGTGCTGAGCGTCATGGTCTGGCTTTCCATAAACGTTTTCTTTTCCAACTTCGGCTGGGTGTCCATCATCGGCGGCATAGTGCTCACGCTCTATTTCATGCTGCTCGCGTCAATAGGCATAGTGACGCTGGTGCTGCTGGTGTACCGCTTCTACCGCAGCTTCCTCTCCGACGAGGGCTACATGACCTTCTCCCTGCCAGCCGGGATACACGCCCAGCTCGGCGCCAAGCTCATCAGCGCCGCCGTGTGGATAGTCCTGACCGGCATCCTGGTCGTGCTCAGCCTGCTGCTGACCACCTCAACCCTGGGCGAGGCCGTCCGTCTGCCCTGGAGCGAGCTTTTCGCGCGCATATACGCCGAGAGCGGCATAGGCGCGGGCAGCATCATAGCCATAGTGCTCGAAGTGCTCCTGGCCGTTGTGCTGGGCGCGCTGGTCTCCTGCCTGATATTCTACGCCTCCATGAGCCTCGGCTTCGGCTTCTCGAACCACAAATTGCTCTACAGCGTGCTTATCCTCATCGGCATAGGCGTAGTCACCCAGATCCTCTCCGTCTCCGTGCTCTCCGGCGCGGCCATACACATAGGCATGGGGCACCACGGCATGTACATGCAGTTTAGCCCCGAAGGCTTGGCGCACGGCATACTGCTGGGCATCTGCGCTGCGGAGCTTATCTATGGCGCCGTGATGTACTTTGTGACCGCGCTGTCGCTCAAGCGCAGGCTGAACCTGCCGTAATCGTCCGCATATACAAGGCAAACGCCGCAATTTGTTCGTACCTTCGCCGGTATGCGTCCAAATTGCGGCGTTTATTCTTGTCAATCTTTACAGCTCCACCCACACGTGGTATATTGGTGGCAAAAGGAGGTGCGGCACATGACCCTTGCGGAAAAGCTTGTCTCCCTGCGGGAAAAGTACGGCATGGACGGCGCGCAGACCGCCCAGGAGCTGGGCGTGGCGCCGGAGCGGCTTGCGGCCTGGGAGGACGGCGCCGAGACGCCCGGCCCCTCGGGGCTTATGAGCATAGCGGACGTCTTCGACGTGGAGCTGGAGTGGCTGCTGGACGAAGGACGCTCCGGCGAGCCGGAGCCGAGGCGCGCCAGGTATTCGCGCTTTTGCATGGCCGACCGTGTCTTTACCGTGGCGTTCGTGCTGCTGCTCATACTGAGACTGTGCGCGATGTATCTGGTGAGCAACGGAGTTTGGCTCAGGCTGTCCATGGGCTATTACGGCAACACGGGCATTATGCTCGTCCATGTGTGCGTTCCGGCGCTGTTTCCCCTGCTGTACTTTACGCTCGGCTGACTGGCGGCGGCGCTGCTCTGCCGCTTTCTCGCGTCGCCCGAGGCTAAGATGAGCCGCTTTTGCAGCATAGCCGGATGGGTGCTCTTTGCGCTTTTCTGTATCTATGTCGTGCTGAGCGTCTTCGTAACGCTGGCAGATAACGCGCCGGGAGCGCTTATATTGCTCATCTCCCCGCTCATGAGGGCGCTGGCCTCTGCCCCCGAGTGGCTGCTGCTGCCCGGAGCGCTGCTCGGTCTGGCGCACAGGCGTCCGCCCCGGCGCGTGTAAACCGCAAAATACGCAGCAAAAAGCCCCGGCGGGTATTCCCCGCCGGGGCAGCGTTTTTCAGAACGTGACGCTTATGCTGGTGCCGTGTCCCGGCTCGCTCTCGAGCGAGATGTCGGCGTTGTGGTACTGCGCCGCGTGCTTGACTATGGACAGACCCAGTCCTGTGCCGCCGGTCTCGCGGCTGTGGCTCTTGTCCACGCGGTAGAACCGCTCGAACACGCGCTCCTGCGCCTCGCGCGGGATGCCCAGGCCGTCGTCGCTGACCGTGACGCGCACGTGGCCGTTTTCCAGCCTGGACACGTCTATGTTCGCGTGCCCGCCCTCGGGCTTGGAGTACTTCACCGCGTTCTCGGCGAGGTTCCAGACTATCTCCCAGAGCAGACGGCGGACGCCGTTCACCGTGCCCTGCCCGCCCGTGACCGTGAGGCTCACGCCGCGGCGCTCCGCCTCGTCGGCGACGTTCGCGGCCACCTCCTTGGCCAGGGCGTACATGTCCGTGTCCTCGCGCGGGAACTCCTCGCCCTCGTCGAGACGCGAGAGGTTGATGACGTCCTGCACCAGCTCGACAAGCCGCGCCGCCTCGCTGCGGATGCGGCCGAGGAAGCGCTGCTGATCCTCGGGCTTGACCAGCCCGCTCTGCAGAAGCTCCGCCGCGCCCATGATGGAGTGCAGCGGCGTCTTCAGCTCGTGCGAGACGTTGGCCGTGAACTCGCGCCTGAGCCGCTCGGAACGGAGCTTCTCCGTCACGTCGACGGCCAGCAGCACGGTGCCGCGCTTGCCCTCCTCGGCCACCACGGGGCTGGCGGTGAGCATGTACTCGCGCTCGCCCCTGGTGATATAGCCCTCCGCGCGCTCGCCCTCGGCGCACTTTTCAAGCAGCGTGCGCACCTCCGGGCTGCGGTCTATGGTCAGCACGTCGCGACCCTCGCTGGCGGTGTCCACGCCGAATATCTCCCTCGCGCTGGGGTTGACGCTCATGACCACGCCGGTGCTGTCTATGAGGATAAGCCCCTCGCTCATGTTGCCGGTGATGGCCGCGAACTCCTCTTTGCGGCGCTCCAGCTCGTCCATCTGCCCGCTTATCTGGCGCTGCTGGTGCTCCAGGCGGGTGAGCAGCGGGCTGAGCTCGTCGTATATCTCGTTTTCCAGGGGGTTGTCCAGGTCGATGGCGTTAAGCGGGCCGACGATGCGCTTGCTGAGGCGGCTGGCCAGCCAGCCGGAGAGCAGCAGCGCCAGCACCAGTATCAGCACCAGCGGCTGGATTATGCCCATCAGCAGAGCCGGAACCGTGTAGTGGGACTCGCTGGTGCGCAGCACCGTGCCGTCGGAGAGGCGTATGGCGTAGTACACCGTGCGCTCGCTGAGCGTGGAGCTGGTGCGCGAGCCGTCGCCCGTGCCGTACTGTATCGCCTCGCGGAACTCCTCGCGCTCGGAGTGGTTCTCCATCACGTCCGCGTCGGCGTCGGTGTCGCAGATGACCGTGCCGTCGGAGTCTATCCAGGTGAGGCGGATGTCGCCCTCCTCGAGGTCTTCAAAGTACTCCCGCCCGTTCAGCTCCACGCCGTGCGCGGCCAGGCGCGCCTCGGCGCGCAGCTGGGTGGTCTGCTGGCCGGAGAAATAGTTGTACAGAGCGCCTACAACAAGGGCGAGCCCGGCCAGAAAGACCACCAGGCTCGCCAGAAAGACGCTGCGGAAAATACGCTTTGTCACGGCTGCGCCTCCATCCTGTATCCGACGCCGCGCACCGTGCCTATCAGCGCGCCCGCGTCGCCCAGCTTCTGCCGCAGCGTGCGGATGTGCACGTCCACCGTGCGCGTCTCGCCGTCGTAGTCCGTGCCCCACACCTCGCTGAGCAGCCGGTCGCGCGTGAACACCACGCCGGGCTTGGCCATCATCGTGCGCAGGATCTCAAACTCCTTGAGCGTGAGCGTCACGGCCTGGCCGTTTACGGTCACGGTGTGGCTGGCCGGGTCGAGCGCGAGCGAGCCGAGCGTGAGCAGCTTCTGCGCGCTCTCCCCTCCGCCGTAGCGGCGGAGCACCGCCCGCACGCGCGAGACCATCTCCATCATGCCGAAGGGCTTGACCAGATAGTCGTCCGCGCCGGAGTCCAGGCCGGTTATCTTGTCGTACTCCTCGCCGCGCGCCGTGGCCATTATGACCGGCACCGAGCGCGTGAGCGCGGAAAAGCGTATGCGCTTGAGGATCTCGAGCCCGTCCTCACCGGGCAGCATGACGTCGAGGATGATGAGCTCCGGCACGCGCTTCGCGATCGCCTCAAAGAGCTGCTCGCCGTTTTCCAGTCCCTCGGCCTCAAATCCGGTGGAGCGCAGGGCGTAGACCTCGATGTCGCGGATCGCCGAGTCGTCCTCTACGCAGTAGATCATGTTCTTTACTCCCCTTAAAAATTTACAGGCAAACCGAAAACCGTCAAATGACCTCGCCGCCCTTGTACTGGCCGGTCTCGGCGAACTCCACCCACTCGGCTATGTTCGTCGCGTGGTCGCCGATGCGCTCGAGGTACTTGGCTATCATAAGCAGGTCGAGCGCGTACTCGCCCTCGCCCTGGCTGTTGGCCAGGCGCTCTATTATCCTGGCCTTGATGGAGCTGAACAGCGCGTCGGCATCGTCGTCGCGCTTCACGACTGCGGCCGCGGCGTCCTTGTCCTGGCGCACGAAGGCGTCGACGCTGTCGGTGACCATGCCTATGACCGTGCGAGCCAGGTCGCCCAGCGCGCCCGCGTCCTCGGGGGCGAGCGGACCCATGAAGCCAGCTGTGTCGGCTATGTCCAGCGCCTGGTCGCCGATGCGCTCCATGTCGGTTATCATCTTCAGCGCCGCGCTTATCAGGCGCAGGTCACTGGCGACGGGCTGCTGCTGCAGCAGGAGCTTGAGGCAGATGGTCTCTATCTCGCGCTCTTTCTGGTCGATGTCGTTCTCCAGGGCGCGGACGCGCGGGTAGAGCGTGCGGTCGTTGTCCATGACGCTGCGCGCGGTGATGGCGATGGCCTCCTCGCAGAGGGCTCCCATGGCTATGAGCTCGTGGTTGAGCAGGGCAAGCTGCTCGTCGAATTTTATGCGCATATCAACCGAACCTCCCGGTTATGTAGTCCTCGGTGCGCTTCTCCTGCGGGTGCGAGAACACGCGCTCGGTGTCGCCGAACTCCACCAGCTCGCCGAGAAGGAAAAACGCGGTCTTGTCGGACACACGCACTGCCTGCTGCATATTGTGCGTGACCATGATAACAGTATAACGGTTTTTCAGCTCCATGGCAAGGTCTTCTATCTTGCTGGTGGAGATGGGGTCGAGGGCGCTGGTGCTCTCGTCCATGAGCAGGATGTCCGGCTCCACGGCGAGGGCGCGGGCTATGCAGAGCCTCTGCTGCTGGCCGCCGGAGAGGCCGAGCGCGCTCTTGTTCAGGCGATCCTTGACCTCGTCCCAGATGGCCGCGTCGCGAAGGGAGCGCTCAACGATGTCGTCCAGGCGGGCCTTGCCGCGGATGCCGTGCGTGCGCGGACCGTAGGCGATGTTGTCGTAGATGCTCATGGGGAAGGGGTTGGCCTTCTGGAACACCATGCCTATCTGCTTGCGCAGGCGGGTGACGTCCACGTCCTTGCCGTAGATGTTCTCGCCGTTATAGAGCACCTCGCCGTCTATCTTCACGCCCTCCACGAGGTCGTTCATGCGGTTGAGGGTCTTGAGGAATGTGCTCTTGCCGCAGCCGGAGGGGCCTATGAGGGCGGTTATCTGGTTGGCGGGGATCTCGATGTTTATGTCCTTGAGCGCGTGGTTGTCGCCGTAGTAGAGGTTGAGGTGGCGGCTCTCTATTATCGTGCGCTCGCCTTCGGAGGCGGCGGTGTTGTAAACAGTCTCGCTCATATATACTCTCCTGCTCTCAGTTTTTCTTGAGTTTCTTGCCCGCGAGCTTCGCGGCGATGTTGATGATAAAGGCGATGATCAGCAGCACTACGGCGACGGCAAAGGCGAGGCCGAAGTCCGCGCGCTCCTTGGCGTAGACGTAGAGGGAAACGGTGAGCGTGGAGCCCGCGGCGCTGAAGAAGTTGGAGAAAAACTCCCCAATGGTGCCGCCTCCGAACTGAGCCATGCTCATGCTCATGCCCGCGGTGAACATCAGTATCGCGCTCTCGCCGACGATGCGGCCGACGGCCAGGATGCAGCCGGTGACGATGCCGTCGATGCTGCTGGGCAGAACGACGGTGCGTATCATGTGCCACTTGCCGCTGCCCAGGGCGAGGGAGCCCTCGCGGTAGCTCTGCGGCACGGTCTTGAGGCTCTCCTGAGTGGTGCGGATGATGGTGGGCAGGGTCATCATGACGAGGGTCAGCGAACCGGCAATAAGGCTGGTGCCGAGGCCGAGCGCCTGGCAGAAAACCATCATGCCCACGAGGGCGAAGATGATGCTGGGCATACCGGCCAGCGTCTCGGTGGCGAACTCTATTATGCTCACGAGCTTCTTGTTGGTGGCGTACTCCGTCAGGTATATGGCGCTGCCCACGCCGAGCGGCAGGATTATGAGCAGGGTCCAGAATACGACATAGACCGTATTTATAATGGCCGGCAGTATGCCTTGAATATCGTTTATTACGCTTTCCTCACTGGAGAGGAACTGCCAGCTCAGGTTCGGAATTCCCCTGTAAAGTATGTATCCGATCAGGAATACCAGCAGCGCGCAGATGAACGCCGCAGCGGCGTAAAGGAGCGCGCGCATAGTGCCGTTCCAGGCACGGCGCCGTGCGGAGAGGGGCGCGGTTATGGATTCATGTTCGTTCATCAGTTGCCCTCCTTATCGCGCTTGAAGAAGAAGTTGAGCGCCGCGTTTATCAGCATTATGAACACGAAAAGCACGAGGCCGATGGAAAACAGCGCCTGACGGTGCAGTCCGCCCGCGTAGCTCATCTCGCCCGCGATGGCGGTGGTGAGGAACTTGACGCTGCTCAGGAGGCTGGGCATGTTCGCCACGTTGCCGGCGACCATGAGTATGGCCATGGCCTCGCCGATGGCGCGGCCGACGCCGAGCACGACGGCGGCGGCGATGCCGCTCTTGGCGGCGGGGGCGCTCACGCGGAAGTAGGTCTCCAGCTCGGTCGCTCCGAGGGCGAGGGAGGCCTCCTCGTACTCGCGCGGCACGGCGTTGAGCGCGGTCTCGCTCACGGAGATGATGCTGGGCAGTATCATGATGGCCAGCACGATGATGGCGGCAAAGAGCGTGTCGCCCGCGGGGAGGTTGAACGTCTCGCGGATGAAAGGCAGGAGCACCATCATGCCCACGAGGCCATACACGACGCTGGGGATGCCGGCGAGGAGGTCGACGACCTCGCGTATAACGGTGGCCAGCTTGCGGTTGGCGACCTTGGAGAGGAACACGGCCATGAGGAAGCCTATGGGCACGCCGATGATTATCGCGCCGCAGGTACCGTAGATGCTGGTGAGTATCATGGGCAGGATGCCGTAGGCAGGGTCCGTCTTGTAGTTGGGGTGCCAGTCTGTGCCGGAGAGGAAGTTCCACAATCCGACCTCGCGTATGGCGGGTATGCCGGAGACGATGAGGTAAATGGATATGACGATGACAAAGCCGATGGCCACGAGGCCGCATATCAGGAAGACGGCCTTCATGACAAACTCCAGCGTGTCCTTGAGCCCCCTCTTGGACTCTATATGCTCCCCGGCTGCAGCGGCCGCTTCCACCTCGAGCTTCTCGGCTTCGAGCTTCTTTGTCTCGGCCTTGGCCTTCATGGCTCTCTTTCCTTTCGTAGTAATCTGGTTCAAGCTTATACCCCTTTCCTCGGGGTGGATCTGACAGACGCGCAGACGGCGCCCACCTGTGCGCCTGTCAGACACACCCCTCAAACAGGGCAATAGACCCCCAGAAGTGTGGGGGTCATTGCCGTTAGAATTCTTTGGACTCAGCCGTTCGCGGGGACGACGCCTGCGGCCTCGATGACCGGGGCGGCCTCGGCGCTCATGGCGTAGTCGAGGAAGGCCTGCGCGGCCGGGCTCAGCTCGGTGCCCTCGACGGTCACGATGACGAAGGGACGCTGGATGGCGAAGGTGCCGTCCGCGACGGTCTCCTCGGTGGGAACCACGCCGTTGATGGCGACGGCGGTGACGGTCTCATCGACAGCGGAGAGGCTGGCGTAGCCGATGGCGTTCGGGTTGGAGGCCACGTTGCCGACGACGTCGCCGGTGGAGGCGTACTCGTTCAGGTACACGCACTGATCCTCGATGCCGAGAATCTCCTCAAAGGCACCGCGGGTGCCGGAGGCGGCGTCGCGGCCGAGGACGGCGATGGGGGCATCGTTACCGCCCAGCTCGCTCCAGTTGGTGATCTCGCCGGTGTAGATCTGGGCGACCTGCTCGGTGGTGAGGTCGGTCACGGGGTTCTCGGGGTTGACGATGACGGCGACGCCGTCCTTGGCGATGACGTTCTCAACAGCGCCCTGAGCCTTCTCGTCGTCGGTCAGAGCACGGCTGCTCAGGCCGAGATCGCAGGTGCCCTCGAGCACGCCGGTGATGCCGGCGCCGGAGCCGCTGCCGGTGTAGCCGATCTGAACGTTGGGCTGGACACTCTTGAAGCCTTCCTGCAGGCCGAGGATGACGGCCTCCATGGAGGTGGAGCCGTTGGCGGCGACGTTGCCGGAGATCTCTCCGGTGCTGTCGGCGGGCTCGGTAGCAGCAGGCTCGGTGGTGTCGGCAGTCGGATCAGTGGTAGGAGTGCTTTCAGCTTCGCCGCAGGCGGCCAGCAGGCCGATGCAGAGCACGAGGGAGAGCACTATGGCGAGAGTCTTTTTCATCTTTCCATTTTCTCCTTCAACAGAAATTCTTCGTTCCTATGTAAGAAACGTGTTCATGTGTGGGGTCAGCTCCCGCTGACATCCTATAAACTATAGGCGGCGTGTAAAATGGAAAAGCCGCGCCGTGTTAAATCTGTGTAAAGTTGCGCCGTTTTGTGTTTATTTTCGCGGGAGGCGGCAAAAATCCCGGTGAAATCAGCCGCACTTTAAATAGGCGAAGGCAAGCGCACAAAAAAATGCGCAGCCCGAAAAACCGGACTGCGCAGCGCACAAACAATATCGATAAATCAGAAGTCCGCGCTCCCGACCGTCCTCGGGTGCGGCAGCACGTCGCGGATGTTGGACACGCCGGTGAGGTACATGATGAGCCTCTCGAAGCCCATGCCGTAGCCCGCGTGGCGGCAGGAGCCGTAGCGGCGCAGATCCAGGTACCACCAGTAGTCGTCGCGGTTGAGACCCAGCTCGTCCATGCGCGCCTCCAGCATGTCGAGGCGCTCCTCGCGCTGGCTGCCGCCTATCAGCTCGCCGATGGCGGGCACGAGGCAGTCGGCGGCGGCGACGGTCTTGCCGTCGTCGTTCATGCGCATGTAGAAGGCCTTGATCTCCTTCGGATAGTCGGTCACGAACAGCGGGCGCTTGAATATCTCCTCGGTGAGGCAGCGCTCGTGCTCGGTCTGGAGGTCGCAGCCCCAGAACACCTTGTAGTCGAAGCGGTCGTTGTACTTCTCCAGCAGGCTGACGGCCTCGGTGTAAGTCACGCGGCCAAAGTCGGAGCTGACGACGTGGTTGAGCCGCTCGAGCAGACCCTTGTCGACGAAGCTGTTGAAGAACTCCATCTCCTGCGGGCAGCGCTCCAGCACGCGGTTGATGACGTACTTTATCATCGCCTCGGCGTTGTCCATGTAGTCCGAGAGGTCGGCGAAGGCCATCTCAGGCTCTATCATCCAGAACTCGGCGGCGTGGCGCTGGGTGTTGGAGTTCTCGGCGCGGAAGGTGGGGCCGAAGGTGTACACGTCGCCGAAGGCCATGGCGAAGTTCTCCGCGTTGAGCTGGCCGGAGACGGTTAGGTTGGCGCGCTTGCCGAAGAAGTCCTTGCTGTAGTCCACGCTGCCGTCCTCGTTGCGCGGCGGGTTGGCCATGTCGAGGGTCGTGACCTCGAACATCTCGCCCGCGCCCTCGCAGTCGCTGGCGGTTATTATGGGCGTGTGCACGTAGACAAAGCCGCGCTGCTGGAAGAACTCGTGTATCGCGGCGGCGGCGACGCTCCTCACGCGGAACACGGCGGAGAAAAGGTTTGTGCGCGGCCTGAGATGCTGTATCGTGCGCAGGAACTCCACGCTGTGGCGCTTTTTCTGCAGCGGGTAGTCGGGCGTGGAAGCGCCCTCGACCTCCACGGAGTGCGCCTTGAGCTCGAAGGGCTGCTTGGCCTCCGGCGTGAGAATGAGCTCGCCGCGGACTATCAGCGCGGCGCCGACGTTCTGGCGGGCGATCTCGTCGTAGTTTTCAAGGCTGGCGCGATCGAGCACGACCTGAAGGTTGCCGTGCGCGGAGCCGTCGTTGAGCGCGATGAAGCCGAAGTTCTTCATATCGCGTATGGTTCTTGCCCAGCCGCAGACGGTTATCTCGCGCCCGGTAAAGCTGGCGGCGTCGGCATAAATGGCGGAAATCCGCTCACGTTTCATGGTAGTATACCCCCTGATGTCCGCGCAATCGTGGACAAACTTTAAATTCTCTTTACAGCGCTCTGATGTGTATTTACATATGCTGTACTCTGGTATTATAATCATTACGCAAGGATATTTCAACGTTTTTTCACTTGTGGAGGAACTTTATTATGTCACGCATCTTCAACGATATAACCGAGCTCATAGGCTCCACCCCGCTCATGAGCCTCAAGCGCTTCGCCCCCGGAGTCAGGCTCGCCGCCAAGCTCGAGCGCACGAACCCCACCGGCAGCGCGAAGGACAGAGCCGCGCTGTCCATGATCCGCGCGGCCGAGGCCGACGGCTCCCTCGCCCCCGGCGGCATGATAATAGAGCCGACCAGCGGCAACACCGGCATCGGCATCGCCGCGCTCGCGGCGGTGATGGGGTACAAGGCCGTCATAGTCATGCCCGACTCCATGAGCGTGGAGCGCATCAAGCTCATAGCCGCCTACGGCGCGGAGATAGTCCTGACCCCCGGCTCCGCCGGCATGGCCGGAGCAGTCGCAAAGGCCGAGGAGCTGCACGCGGCCAACCCCGGCAGCATAATAGCCGGCCAGTTTGAAAATCCCGCCAACCCCGCCGCGCACTACGCCTCCACGGGGCCGGAGATCTGGCGCGATACCGACGGCGAAGTCGCCGCCTTTGTCGCGGGCGTCGGCACCGGCGGCACCATCAGCGGCGTCGGCCGCTACCTCAAGGAGCAAAACCCCGACGTGCGCATCATCGCCGTGGAGCCGGCGGCCTCGCCGCTGCTCAGCGAGGGGCACGCAGGCCCCCACGCCATCCAGGGCATAGGCGCCAACTTTGTGCCCGGGGCGCTCGACACCTCTATATATGACGAGATCATCACCGTGCCCGACGACGCGGCTCTGGACGCCATGCGCGCCCTGGCCACGACCGAGGGTCTGCTCTGCGGCATCAGCTCCGGCGCCGCGGCCTGGGCCGCCAAAGCCGTCGCCGCGCGGAGCGAGTTCGCCGGTAAGCTGGTCGTCTGCCTCCTGCCCGACACGGGCGAGCGGTACCTGAGCGTGATGTGAGGTGCCGCGCATGAGGAGTTTGCTGCTTATCATAAACCCCGTCGCCGGACGCGGAACATATAAAAACGGCCTCGGCGAGGCGCTGCACGTCCTGCACTCGGCCGGGTACGTGCCCACCGTGCGCTTCACCACCCACGCGGGCGAGGCGGTAGAGCTGGCGGCCGGAAGCGCCGGGTACGACCTCGTCTGCTGCATGGGCGGCGACGGCACGCTCTCCGACGTCGTGGAGGGGCTTATGAGCCTCCCCGCCGAGGCGCGCCCTCCCATAGGCTACTTCCCGCTCGGCACGGCGAACGACGTGGCCACCACGCTGCGCCTGCCCAAAGGCGACAGTCCCGCCTGCGCCCGCCGCATAGCCGGCGGCGAGGAGAAGGCCTGGGACATCGGCGGTCTGGGGAACGGCCGTTACTTCACCTATGTCGCCGCGTTCGGAGCGTTCACCGACGTCAGCTACGAGACGCCGCAGCAGAACAAGCAGGCGCTCGGGCACCTGGCGTACATCCTCGAGGGCATGAACCGCCTCACCCGTCTGCCGCACTGCCGCTGCCGCGTGGAGCTGGACGACGGCACTGTGGAGGAGGACGACTTCATCTTCGGCGGCGTCACGAACTCGCTGTCCGTGGCCGGGCTTGTAAAGCTCGACCCGGAGATCGTGAGCCTGGACGACGGGCTCTTTGAAGTCTCCCTGGTCAAAAACCCCGGCAACCTCTCCGAGCTGAACGCGCTCATGAGCCAGGCCGTCAGCAAGAACCTGAACGGTCCGGCGCTGAAAATACTGCGCTCGTCCAAAGTGCACTTTGAGTTTGAAAAGCCCATGACCTTCACGCGCGACGGCGAACCCGGCGGCACCGTGACCGAGCTGACCATCACGAACAACCGCCGGGCAGTAAAAATTATCTGCTGACAAAAAAGTTGTTGACACATCGCCTCTGGTGTGGTATTATAATAAGGCTCACCAGAGAGCACATATATCGCGGGGTGGAGCAGTCCGGTAGCTCGTCGGGCTCATAACCCGAAGGTCAGTGGGTTCAAATCCCCTCCCCGCAACCACAAAAACCGCTTATTTCGTTTGAAATGGGCGGTTTTTCGTATTTTTAGGCTGTTTTGGTTTTCGGCTCGGAGCGGAAAATTCAACTTTAGTTCAACTCGGCCTCATTTTGTGCCGGTTTTGAGGAAGATGTCGGAGAGGATTTCCGCGTTCTTTTTGTCGGCTGATTCTATGACGTGGGCATAGATATTTGAGGTCGTGGACACTTGCGCATGACCTAGTCTCTTAGATATGCTCACGCTGTCAACTCCGTTGTAATAAAGCATGGAGGCCATTGTGTGCCTGAAGGCATGGGGGTTCAGATGTGGGAGGCCGTAACGCTTGCTGAGCTTTTTCAGGTAGTCTGTCACGCTGTCCGGGTGCATCGGCGCGCCGGTGTCCTGCGCGAACACGAAACCACGGTCGAGGTAATACCCGTCAAGCCGCTCACGCTCGGCAATCTGCCACGCTCGGTAGGCGCGCAGCAGTGCCATTGTCTCAGCCGGGAGGTAGATATATCGCTTGGACTTCTCCGTCTTGGGCGTCGATTCGTATATGCCGACGTCGGCGGAGTACAGAACGCTGTTGCAGATATACACGCGGTTGTTCTCAAAGTCCACGTTGTCCCATTTCAGGCCGAGGACTTCACCGCGCCGCGCGCCGGTGATAAGCAGCATGTGAACGAGCGCTTTCCACTTGAGCGGCTCATGTTCGAGCGCCTCGCGTATCGCGGCTATCTGTTCGGGCTGGAAGTAGTTGACCTCCTTGCGCTCCACCTTCGGCAAAGTGGCGCGGGAGGCTACGTTGACGGCCACAAGTCCCTCTTTAAGCGCTTGTTCGAGCACGGTCGAGATTAGCCGGTGGTGTTCGAGTACAGTCTTGGCAGAGAGCGCCTTGTTGTCACGCACGACGAGGAACGCCTCGGAGAGCTTCAGATTAAGGGCTTTGCATACCGCCTCGGCCGCCTCGGCGTTCACGCGCTCGCCACGCACGGCGGCGTAGACCTTATTGAGCGGCAGTCCGGTCGCCTCGGCGAGCTTTGCGCGGGATATGTCCCGCTCTTTCAGCACGGCGGCTAAATCCGTCTTGGAGCGCGCCCACGAGCGGCTCTTGGCGCTGCCGGGCTTGGAAAGCTCGGTGTACAGGCTGTTCAGGTGGTCGGCGCGCAGCTCGTTGAGCTTGATATGACCGATGGCCGGGTAAATCCGCTCCGTCAGCTCGCGGTAACGGACAACGGTCGAGTGCTTCGCGCCGCGCTGTTCCTTCAGCTCTATCACATAGTCACAGTATTCGGCGAACTTGCGCCTCCCGTCGGAGGTCAACCCCTCCTTGCACTGTTTTTCAAAGGTCGCGGCGAAAGCCTCGGCCTTTTTTCGCGCGGTGCGCTCGCTCCATGTGGGGGAGACGTCAAATGTCGCCGTCCACGGCTTGAGCTGCTTGCCGTCCGCGCCGCGGCCCCGAAAGACACGGATTGAGTAGGAAACCAGCTTGCCGGATTTGTCGCGGCGGGGTTGGAGGTTAGCCATTGGTGGCCGCCTCCTTTTCTTTTGCAGCGATTTGCTCACAGATTATCTTCAGTGCGTCGGCGGCGCGTTGGAGGTAATAGTCCTTTATGCTATTGCGCGGCAATATCTCCTGCCCGTGCGCATTTGCCCAGTCATGGAACTTGCGCCATTCTTCCTCCGCCAGCTCCCCTACATCCGATGTATAGGCGTCCGGCGGCAGCAGACCGCCGTAGATAAAGTAAAAGCCCATGCCGCTGAACATCTCGTAAAACCCGTCAGATTCTATCAGCTCACTGAGCATATCAGTTATGGCTATACGGTAGCCTTTGGCGACGGGGCCGGTCGAGCCGAGCCGGTGCAGCCGTTCTATCGCCTTGTCGCTCAGGTGCGTGTAGCGCGCTATGTCCACGTGCTCGGACGCTATGCCGCGCAGTATATAGTCAGTCGTCGTGTCAAGCGCGTCGGCGAGAGCGGCTATGTCCTCGCCCTTTATCTGTCTCGTGCCGTTCTCCCACTGGTTTACAGTTTCGCGTTTAACCGTGACCTTCTCTGCCAAATCGGCCTGACGCAATTTTTTGCCCTCGCGCAGCTCCTTTATGCGCCTGCCGATGTCAGTTGCTGTGTTACCTGCCATGCCGTTTGACCTCCCGGTGTTCCGTATTTGTTACTTTGCTTGATAAATGTAACGCTAACTCTTGACGAAGCCCTCTGATATTGTTACAATAACACACGCAAGGAACAAAATCAAGACTTTTCTGCACGAAGGAGGAATTTACATGGAGCAGAAATTTCAGACCATCCGGCAGACGGCGAAGTTGGGCATACTCAGCGAGTACAATCTCCGGCTCCGTCTCGCGCAGGGCAGGCTCCCGGGTGTGTACTCGGGCAACCGTTTTATGGTCAACGTGCCGATGCTGATGCAAAAGCTCGACGCGGAGAGCGAGCAGGGAGGTGAAGTCAATGCGCAGTAACAAAAAACGCCCGGGCAGTGCTGCAACACCGCTCCGGGCAGGGGACTTACGGGCAATTTGCGCGGCCTCGTCGTCCAATGCCTATTCTAACATTTCCGCCCCGGCGGGTCAACGGTCTATCGCGGACTTGCTCGGCGTGGGGCGCGAAAACGCAATACCGCGCCGGGACTTGGAGCGGCTCACGGGGCTTGACGGGCGCAGCGTCCGGCTGCTCATAGAGCGCGAGCGCCGAGCCGGGACGCCCATACTCGCCGACAACGCCAGCGGCTACTACCTGCCTGCCTCGGACTATGAGCGCGCCGAGTGCGTCCGAAGCCTGCGCCACCGGGCGAGGGAGATAATGACCACCGCGCGCGCCCTGGAGCTGGCTGGGCTGGACGAGGGGGACGTATAAGGAGGAGGCGCCATGTCCGGCACAAAACGACGCGGCGGCGGCTCGGACAAAATACTCCCGTGGATGACGGCGAGGACAGACGGCAGGCGCGAGCCGTTTATGATGGTATCCGGCAGCTTCTTCACGTCCGAACGCTTTGCCTCCCTGCCGCTCAGCGCGCAGCGTACATACCTCTGCATGGCGGCGCACGCCTCGGGGAAGCGGGAGTTTGAGTTTGCACAGAGCCTTGCCGAAAAGGTATATCACATCCCGCGCAACTCGCTCCGGGCGGCGGTCAAGCAGCTCACGGAAGCCGGATTCATAGAGCGCGTCGAGGACGGCTCATACAGTCAGTACGCCCCGGCGAGATACCGGTTCATATTCGACTGGAAGCAGAGTCCGCGACCATAGAATGTGCCACCTAAAGCGAAAACCGGCACATTCTATGGTTCACCCCGGCGGTCACAGACTCAGGGGGAGGCACACTGTATGTGCTACCAGTGAGCAAATACAGCGCCGAGGGGTGGCACATAGAATGTGTCCATATTTAGATTTACCAGGCATCTACAGTGAAAAAGACTTGTCTTTTTTACACTCTAAGCGCGGGCGGTGGATTTTGGAGGTGTGACTGCATGGGGAAAGCCTCACAGCGCAAGGGACGCACGGGGGTGACATCGTGAACGACGGGAATCTCAAACGGCCAAGCTCGGACGAAGCGCGAGAACTTGGACGCCGTGGCGGTGTCGCCTCGGGCGCAGCCCGGCGGCGGCGCAAGGCATTGCGGGAAGCCGCGGACATTTTCCTTGCCTTGCCCCTGCCGGACAAGGACGAGGTCAAGCGTCTGCGCAAGCTCGGGCTGGGCATGGATGATATTGATGTTCAAATGGGTATCGTCGCCCGGCTCGCGCAGATGGCATGCTCGGCGATACGAAGGCCGCGAAGTTGCTGTTCGACATAGTCGGTCCTGAGCCGGAGACAAACTACCTCGACGCGACGAACGATGACCCGATAACGCAAAGCCTGAACGAAGAGTTTGGCGACGGCACATTTTAAAGGGGAGCGTTTCCAGCCGCTCCCCCGTTGATTCTGCCCTCAACCCTCGAAATCACATAGCTTGCCACGCAGCCCGAGGTGAAACCGTTTAACCTGCACCAGCCAATCCAATATGACGAGAATCGTGTCGCTGTACTGTTTTGGAGCGAGAGCCGGCCTCAACGCCTCCCGCCAAAGCCTCGCGCGCTCCACAAACTCCCCGTCGTTAGGCGAGAAGGTGAGCTTGTGCTGTACTTCCTTGCTGAAGCTATGGAATACATCCCTGACAGTGTCCCGCGTCCCCGGGTATTTTAAGCACCATTCGGCCGTCCAGCCCCAATATCCGAAGCTGACAACCGGGATAGTCTTGGTCGTGGTTATTGCAACCTTGTTCGCGCCCTGCTTTCGCAGCTTGCGAGCCGTTTTAATGGCCTCCACACCAACAACGAAGTCAGATACAAGCGCTGGCTTCAAATTCAGTTCTTTCATCGTTTACAATTTCCTCCCTTGATTTCACCTCGGGGGACGTGGTATAGTGTTCACGCCCCCGTTTGTGGGGTTATCGGCTCTCATATCATCTTGCTTTGGTCGGCTGGGATATGAGGGCTTTCTTTACGCCACGCAGAAGCGGCGCGTGGTGCTCTCGCGCGAAAACCTCGCGGCTACGTCCGGCAGCGCCGCCCGGAGCGCTTTCACGTCGAGTTTAACGGACGTGACCGGCCTCCACGTGAGTTTATACTCCCCGGCTCTTAGTTCTTCAGTGTCGCCCATAGCGGCCTTCAGCGCGTCGCGTATCGCGTCAGCCTCGGCCTGCGCCTCGTCGATAAGCGAGAGCAGCTCCCGCAGCTCGCGGCACTTGCTTTCTATCTCTGCTGTAGACATTGTTTTAGCTCCCTTCTTTATTCGGTGGTATAGTTACCCTCGGAGATTCATTCATAGTCTTGTTTTCGACGTGTACGTCGTGTTTCAAGGCAAAGTCAAGTGCTTTTAGCCCTTGCGAGTTGTTCGCGCCGCATTTGCTTCTGTTCCTCTGTGAGAGGTGCCGCCTTTCTGGGCGGGTAAATGTGTATCCACGTCTTGGGCACGGTGAACTCTATCCCGCGCTCCTGTCTGCACTCGCCCGGCCTCTCGACGGCCAGCGTCCTCAACTTGCGCAGCAGCGCCCTGTTGTGGGTGTACACGGTCGCCGTCCTGTCGGCCTCGTTGTAGCTGATGATGGTCTCGCGCTCGTACTGTGATAATTCCATGCTGTGTGCTCCTTCCTTTTGGGGGAGAGCCTCGGCGGCGGGAGGCTTTGCGTGCGCCTCATTGGGTCGTCTTACCGTATCCTTTCCCGCTCTTGCGTGGTGTTCTTGCTGTTACCCGTCCACCTTCGCCGGAGCTTTTCCCTTGCTGTGATTGTATTATAGCATATATGTTCCCATATATCAAGACGCAAGGATACACAAATATATGTGCCCATATTTGTTGATAATTATATATGGACACATATAGACTTATGTGCTATAATATAGCTATAATGGGAGGAGAGACCGAAGTTTTTGCGGTCCCCCGGAAGGAGCTGATTATATGGCTGAGCGCAAGGTCAGCGAGGCGCAGCGCAAGGCAACGGACAAGTACCTCGAAAAGTTCGACGAGATAAGGATTCGCGTTCCCGCCGGGCGCAAGGCTGAGATTAAAGCTCACGCCGAAAAGCTAGGACAAAGCATGAACAGCTTTGTTATCAACGCCATAGACGAGGCAATGAAACAATGACGATAAAGTTAGAGCCGTGAGATGCACTCTCCCGGCTCTTTTTCACTCTTGACAGATAATTAGAATATAATTATAATATAACTATGGAAACGATAAGGTTTGAATGGGACGAAAACAAGAATACTATAAACAAGCGCAAGCACAGAATATCGTTTGAGGAGGCTCAGACGGTTTTCTATGACGCCGAGGCGCTTGTGATTCCAGACCCCGAGCACTCGCAGGACGAGGAGCGGTTTATCATCCTCGGCATGAGCCGCCGGGCGAATCTGCTCGTAGTCTGCCATTGTTACAGGGAGTCCGAGACGGTTATACGCATTATCTCCGCGCGAAAGGCAACCAGAAACGAGTCCGCGCAATATCAAGGATGGGAGTGAACGGCATGAGAGACGAATACGACTTCACCAACGCGGTCAAGAACCCGTACACAAAGAAGCTGAAAAAGCAGATAACGATAAACATCGACAGCGACACCATAGACTACTTCAAGGAGCAGTCGAGCTCTTCAGGCATCCCATATCAGACGCTTATCAACCTGTACCTCGCCGACTGCGCGCATAACAAGAAGAAGCTGAATATAGCATGGAGCTGAAAGGGCACAAGGCCCCTCGTTCTGAGTTCAACAAAAATTCAACTACTACACGAAAAGTTCAACTAAAATGCGCCACGTTCCAAAACGTGCCATTCGAAAAAACCTAGCAATCATGCGCCTTTGCGGCACTTTACGGGACGATGGAAAACGGCAGAATTTGAACTCATAACCCGAAGGTCAGTGGGTTCAAATCCCCTCCCCGCAACCACCGTGGAAAGCCTTACAGTGTTTGAGTAACGCTGTAAGGCTTTCCTTTTTTCTCACAGCGTTGGCGCTATTCAGTTGTAGATGCGAGCACCACTTCGAGGCTGGGATGTGATGTGACGCGGCGCAGATATTTGAGCAGTGGGTTGTCATCTATCTCTACCGTGTCGCCACCTTGTATGATGAGCTTGACGCCGTGGCTTTCGAGTTCTTCGAGGACGGCGAGGACTTTCGGAGTGTCGCGGCCTATGCGGTCGAGGTTGGTCATTAGGATAGTGTCTATCTCGTGGTTCTCGACCAAGCTCATCATTTCATTCAAGCCCTGCCGCTTGAAATCAAGACCGCTGGCGGCCTCACGGATTATGTGGGTGACGTTCAAGCCCAGGTACGACGCGAGGCCTTGTAGGGCTTGCACTTGCCACTCAAGGGCTGTCTCGTTGGGGCTGGCAGTGCGGGCGTAGATTGCAGTGCGGTTCATTTGGTAACCTCCTCATGCGCTTGCCGTGTCAGCGGCCGGTGCGGGCGTATCTGGCTCGTATGTGACATAGACGCCCTGCCGGGTGTTCATCGTGACGTGCGGAGCCTGGATTGTCGCCGTATCGGGCAGAGTTATCGCGCCGACGCAGTTGTAGTGAATCGTGAGCCGCTGACGCCAGACGCCGTTCACTTTCTCGGCCTGATGGACTTCAATCTTGTCTATCAGTTCGTTTAGCATCCTGGGCGTGAGCTTGCGTGCACGGGTGTACTTGCGGACTGCTGAGATGAACATATCCGCGGTCGCGGCTTTGCTGTCGATGCGCTCAATGTCGGCTTGAAGCGCCTTGATTGAGCTGCGAAGCTCGGCCTGCTCGGCCTCGTACCTCTTGGACATACGAGCGAAGCGTTCGTCGCTGATCTTACCGGCCACGTTATCCTCGTACAGCTTCTCAAACAGCGTGTCCAGCTCGCGGTCACGGGCTTTAGCTTTGCTCAGTTCAAGCTGCACTTGCTTGCGTTCTGTCTCCATCGCCTGTTGAGTGAAGCCCATCATGAGCTTGGCGAACTGCGTCTCATACTGGCTCACAAACTTCGTCAGGCGGCGTATCTCGCCCAACACGACTTGCTCGAGAAAATCCACACGGACGTAATGCGTTCCGGTGCATGTTCCTCGCTCGCTCTTAGTGTTCGGGCAAGAGAAGTAGGTTATCTCAGGGTTTGTGTAATTGAAGTGGTAGTGCATGTTGCGTCCGCAGTCCGCGCACACAAGCAGACCGGAGAACATATTGCGCTCGCCGTTGTTGGTATTCCGTTTGCGGATGCCGGCGCGTTTTTGCTGCACTCGCTCCCAAACCTCGCGCGGGATTATGGCCTCGTGGACATCCCTGAAAACGGCCCTGTTTTCGGGCGCATTTGTGAGCCGCTTTTTGTTCTTGTACGACTTCGAGTAGGTCTTAAAGTTTACGAGGTCGCCGCAATATTCCTGGCGGGACAGGATACCCACAATCGTCGAGCTGTTCCAGCGATATTCGTCGTGAGATGAGGGCTTACCCGGACGCTTGACGCCGTGAGCCTCCCAATAGAACCGTGGCGTGAGCACTTGCTCTTTCGTGAGCGTGTCTGCTATCTGCTCGCTGCCCTGACCGTCAAGAGTAAGCATATAGATGCGGCGCACGACAGATGCAGCCTCCGGGTCGATGACCCAGCTCTTGGAACCATCCGGATTCTTCACGTAGCCATACGGCGGCTGGCCCATAGGAACTCCTGCGTTTCCGCGGATTTTGTTGCTAATACGGCTCTTTTTGCTTATATCTCGCGCGTACCACTCGTTAAATAGGTTGCGAATCGGCGCAAGTTCGTTCTCACCTTCATCCGTGTCGATGCCGTCGGATACTGATATAAGGCGTATGTCGTGCTCGGGGAAGAACTCCTCCGTGAGCCTGCCGACCTCGATGTAGTTGCGGCCGAGACGGCTGAGGTCTTTGACGAACACGGCAGACGCTTTGCCCAGTTCGAGCTGAGCAATCATTTCCTTGTAGCCCGGCCTGTCCATCGTGACGCCGGAGATGCCGTCGTCGAAGAAGTGGACGAGGTGTGTGTAGCCCTTTTCCTTTGCGACTTTGGTCAGCAGCTTTTTCTGGTTTTGGATGCTGTAGCTATCGCCCTCGAGGTTGTCATCGCGGGAGAGGCGCTCGTAAAGAAACGCTGTGTTCTCGCGAGTTGTACCGTTTGTCTTTCTCATGCTTTCCTCCTTTTCCTGCGGCAAACGGCAAGTGGCATTATTAGTTTAACGCTACTAGCCGAAGCTGTCACGGACGTCAGCCCATGGTGTCGAGACGCATGAGGTTTAGGAGAAGTGAGAAAAGCGTGTCACCGCTATTCTCCTTGAAAACGGGTTCAACTATGTACTCGCGCTTTGCCTGCTCGAACTTGTAGGTGGACGGGGCGTCCATAGCTCTGCGGCTGCGCGATACTTTCTCGTTTTTGGTGAAGGTCTGGTTCATGCGAACACCTCCATAAAAGGCCCCACGGCATAATAATGCCGTGGGGTTCGTTCATAGTTGGTTCGTCTCCCGCCGTATTTGCCACGCGCCCCGGCGGGTAGGGGGTTACAGGAGCTGCTTTTGGCGAAGCTGTCTCAACTCCGTGATGTCGTATACGCGAACACCACAGGGCTGCCCCCAAGTCTACGGGAGCGCTTGCGCGAGAATTTATTGTCTGACCGCGCTTTCATTGCGAAACGGCTTGCCAAAGCCGTTTTAGGGTCAGCGGTCATCGCTCTTGTCATAGCAAAGCATTGACCGTCATTGCGCCGCCTCCCATGTCGCTGGGTCTCTCGACCCACGCGGGCAGTTAACTCCTGCACCGTGTATTCAGTTGTAGAGAACTCTCAAGAAGTTTTGCTTCTCACTATATAGGCAGCGAGAAAGCGGTTTTTACTATCTCAAGACAAAAGTTTTTTGATTTTGTTAAATCTGACGGAAACTGTTTGTTGTGCTATTCCTAAAATGGACGCAACTTCAACCTGAGAAAGTCCGTCGATAACAAGCAACTTCAGCAGTACAATATCGCTTTCAGACAGCTCATGCAGCCGCTTAGCCAACCTCGGATCGCTTACCTCGTCAATCCAGCTGTAACGCCCTGTGTCCGCTTCCGGAGCCTTGATATAGCAAGAGCCGCAGGCCGTCTCCAACGGACGCCTGCGGCTCTCGTATGCCCTGTCGCGGTTGAACTGCGCGAGGTCGAAGCAGCGCATCGCCTCAATGTCCTCCTCGCTCATGCCCTCTTTCCTGTACCATAACGCCTTTTGCTTCCACTCGACGTCAAATTTGCGTTTTTCTTTGGCGTAATTGTATGCCATTAAAATGACCTCCTGTTTTGATTTGGATGGGATCAAAACAGGAGGTCAGGGGTATTCAGCTATGTAGCACTCCCAACTCTCGGATCGATTGAATTGCAATATACTTTTTAATCTCGCTTTAGTTTACCAAGTATTTGCAATATCGCTGTAAGGAATAGACTCATTCCAATCGGGGTTGCGCAGCTAAGATTTCCAACCATCAAGAAAACTGCGAACACAGCCAGAGCTGTTACGCACAGTATCCTTGACACTTTAGTAAATACCTTCTTTTCCTTCGGTGACAAAGGACGATTCTTTGATTCTACACTGCCAATGGCCACTATACTGGCTGCTGAGATTATCGCCATCGCTGAAGCCAGGGCTATCATTTCATAGTTTATGAGCAACCTGATAATAAAGAGCGCCACGATCAGAGTTATAGTTGACGATATGAAGCACACGACAGACGAATTAAGATGAAGCCCTCCGCAAAACCTTCTAATGAGGATGAAGGGAATTATCATCAACAATCCCTCTACTGTCATCTTCATAAGCGTAGCAATAACAAGGGTCATCAGCAGCGGAATCACCGTAAAGATTGCTCTGTAAACTACATACTCATATGCAGGCGCATCTTCTTCGCTCACAGCTCCAGACTTTGTTAGCCAGCCTGCGGTTGCCTTGGCAATACCGTGAATCATTTCAGCTTTCTAAACTTGTCCATGGCTTTAGGAACTTCCGGCTCATTGATCATGCAGCATGAGCCAGAGTTGGCGCTGAACAGAGCCAGCCATCCTAGCATGGTAGCTATAGCAGGTGCCATCCAGCTAACGTAATTCTTAATCTTTGTCATATCTTTTCCCTCCTCTGTTTTTAGACCAATCTGCTTGGCCGTGTGCATTTATTATAGCCAATTATGTTTTTACCTTCCAGTACCTTGACGGCAAATGACAATTAAGGCACGCGAATGGTTATTTACACTGAATACACTGCAAAAAGCAATTATATTTCAAAAATATTTTGCTATAATTGGTGAGTACAAAACTCTATTTTCAGCTTTAGTGGTAAAAATGTAGATAATATTGAATCATTCAATTTACTCTATTAATTTACCATTATCTAGTCTATACGTTTTATCACACAATTCATTGATATCTTCCATGTGATGACTTGCTAAAACAATTGTCTTGCCTTCATTTCGGAGTCTCTTAAGAATAATTTTCACATCTTCAACGCCATGAATATCTAGCCCATTCATTGGTTCATCCAAAAGAAGAATATCTTGTCCTTCCATGATTGCCTGTGCTATTCCAAGCCTTTGGCGCATTCCAAGTGAATATTTCCCGACGCGTTTCTTTGAATTTGCATCTAATCCCATCATGCTCATTGTATCTTTTATCTGATCGTCGCTGATTTTGCTCCTCAATCTGGCCAAATATTTCAAGTTAGCATATCCTGAAGCAGAAAGTATAAATCCTGGCGTTTCAATAATTGCTCCTATATCGTTAGGGGCTTCCTTACTTTTAGCGATGTTGATGCCTCGAACATATATTTCACCTTCTGTAGGAATGCCAAGCCCACATATGAGTTTCAATAACACGGTTTTTCCGGAGCCGTTTCTTCCTATGAGCCCGTATATTTTACCGCTTTCCAAAGACAACGACACATTATCTAAGGCCAGGGTATCTTTGAAACGCTTGCTCACCTGTTTAACCTCAATAGTAATCATATCAAGCCTTCCTTTTAATAACTCTACCTGTTTTTACTATCATTACAATTAGAATCAAGAATGCTAAACAGTTTATTAGAAACATCGAGACATACGAATAGCCACATTCGCAATAGAGATTACTTTTATATACCATTCCCCATGTGCTAGGTAAAAACGCTTCAATCGGCGGAATATAGCACCCTAGTATATATATACCAGCGATTAAGCATAACAGTAGTGGAGCGAGCACGGCATTAAATCCAGATATAATATGTAATAAGATTTGTAATGCCGTCCACATACTCAAATTAGATAATCCGAGTAGAAATTGGATCCAAGATAATTGAGGATCTAGAAATACAAGAATATATATACAAACAACTAATTCCCATATAAGAGTGTTAAGCAGAGGTATAGCAAGTAGCACAATGGCATATATGTCCACTTTATTTAGCCTAGTACACATAAATACCTTCATTTTTTCTGCCCTATCCAGGAAACAACCATTTGCTATTATTGGTACACAAAAAAGTAATAGCCACCTTGTTAACTCAATATAATTTACTTCAAAGTAGTTTTTTGTGCATATACCAAAGAGAGCTACCTCTCCATTGATCGGTCGCGATGCTATTATTAGGCATATTGCCATCACAATTGCATTAAGGGATAGTCTATTAAAGAAAAAGTATGTCGAAAATAGTTTTCTCATAGGTCTATATATTTCATGCGGTGATTCAGAACGTAAGTCAGCGCATATAGCAAAACTAAGAAGAGTAAACTTGCGTTAATTATATTGATTCTCGTTGAATCAACAAACTGGTTGGCGAAGAAAGCACATGATAAAGGGGAAAAGCGCTGAAGTCCGTTTGTTATAATTCCGTTTGTAATTATAATGTATCCGGAGAAATGTATTATAGTAGCTAAAAACCATCCGATTTTTTTCTCAACTACTAAATTGAATACGTACATACACATACATAAGAGCAAACAGTAAAGTATATTGAAAACAAGCGTAAGAACACTTGCCAAATATGGTGTTACTGTAGAGATCATTAACGGATATGGAAATGTTAATTTAAATTCTGAAATAGCGAAATAAGGGTTGTCGTAAGCCAATATTCCCATTGAGCGGCTCCATGCATTTGCCCATGATGCTTTGCCTATCACACAAGCTATAAGCATCGTGAATAGCATAATTATCAAAAAATAGATTAAAACAGAAAGCGTTATATAAAGCATTTGTGATCTAAGCCATGCAACCTTCCCAATACGAATTATTTCATACCTACTTCGTGAATTTACAAAAGGTGCATCAGATAGCAGTAATAAAACTCCAAGGAGAATTCCTGTAAAATAGTATGTCGAGGATCCTATAATCGTGTAGATTTCCGTTACTTGCATCGAGCTTCCAATCGCTTCTGAAAAACTTATATATTTTTCAGCTGTGTATGCGCAAAAGCACATACCAAGCAGGAATGCTGACCATACTTTGGGTCTTGTAAGCCAAATCCTGATTTCTTTTTTTGCGACAGATAATAGAACTCTCAAATAGACACCTTCTTCTTCATTCCAATAATAGATAAGACTGAGAAAAAAAATATAAGTGTTATTTGATATAAAATAGCAAAAGATAAAAAAGGTATATTGCTGTTATCGGCTCGTATTAAGTGTACAGGATTGAAGGGGCTTTCTCCTAACAGGTACCATAAAGCCTGGCACAAAACAAAAGGTATTATCAATGTTACATATCGGTTTGTTACAATTGTGGATATAGCAAGCGCAATTAATGACCATAATGCACCAAACAGGGCTGCAAGCACTAATCGCCCCCAGTAAAAGACTAGGCCATTCAAAGGCAAAAGGGCACCAGCTTTCCACCATATTGTATTTCTCATAAAATAAGCAGTTTCATATGTTTCATCTCTGCCTGCAAAAATATTACAAAATGCTATGGGTATCAAAACACAAATAAACATAACAAATGCACCAGACAATGCAACTGTTATTACTCTCTGTTTTGCGAATCTATTTACCTTTACTCTAGTGGTAATGTTATTTATTATGCCGCTATTGTAATCCATACAAAAACTATCAGCAAATGGGAACACACAAAACATTACTGCGAACGGGGCGAAATCGCTTGCTCCAAAAGGAAGCGATAAAAGTTGAAGTGGAGACATATTCGCCCAGCTAACGCTAGTCTCAAACAAAGGCCGGAGAAGGAAAAATAACGCAATTACAATGCTTACATATACTCTCCATGATGAAAAAATTCTATGTAGATCTGCCATTATTATTGAATCATATCTCTTGTCCATTTTGTATCCCCTATTTAGTAAAAAAGCGGGCCGGCATAGCAGAATTCTCCATTGTCAGCATAATAACAAAATACCCACTCTATTTGTGTGCCGTTCTGATTAGCGACACCATAAAAGCTCCAAACAGGCCGTAGAGAGTAAGAATCACTATAAGCCTTATCTGCAAAATACTCTAATTTAATACTATTAATTTCTAAATCATCGGATACAAACAGACTTACATTGTTGCAAAAAAGGTCAAATACGCTATCAAAAGGTACAAGGCTTTCAATTGGCACTTGTTTCGTGGCCTTAAGCGCAAATATTCCTTGAAATGAATAAACTCCGTCACCAGCACTTACCCATGATGTTACTCCTAAGCCTGTAGGAGAATTAGACAGTCTTGGACAAATAGATACTCCGTTATACTCACACTGCGTCCACACCGTATAGTATCCATCGCCATTTCCTGTGTCTGCTGCTAGTACACGATATGGCTCAAAACTCAAATCTGAATAATCTTCGAAATATAGCTTTACTTCGTTAATTGCATTGCCTACTCCAAAGTTATTGTCACTAGACACAGTGTGTTGAGTGAAAAAACCATAGTCCATTATGTGTTCATAATCATAATAAGTCCCACTGTAATCGGCGTCGGAATTGTTATAATATGACATCAAACTGTTGGGTTCTATACTATATGAGCATCGAAGGGAATCGCTGTCTCTAAAAACGAGCCATTGATAAGAAGATGGATGTTCGACATTGTCGTAGATATCATATATAAGCGAGTTTACCATTCTTTCGGTGTATGTATCCTCATAAGTTAGAAGAACTTCTTCAATGCTGCCACCTTTCGGGACAGAAACTGGCGCCGCTATGACAACATCAATCTCACCGTTGCTGATTGTTTTATCAATATGCCCTGGAACAGAAGCTAGTACGCTATTTACGCTGTCTCCGATAGGCTTTATATTATCAGTTTTATTATCATTTACTGTGCAACTACAGAGTGTCAATATTATTGACGCAAGCGTCAAAATGGCAAGAATCTTTGATTTCATAATAGACCCTCACTGCAATTTTAAAGTATGTACCAAACAAGTGCATGAATTTTAGTGCTCAATGCACCTATAGGCAGAGATAAACTCTGCCTATAGGGTTTCTTAGATGCTAGATGTTACGCCAATCTGAGTTGAAAAGACCATGTGCATTGTACGGACCAGCGTAGTCATCGTCAATGCGTCCTGCTATATAGTAGTTTTCTCCAATTTCTGCTTCTCCAGCAAGATACGAAGGGTGCAGAAGATAATCTGTACCGGTGTACCAATAAGAGGCGGTAGCCTGATCCCATCCCAATCCAAGGAATCCGCCTTTCCTGACAAGGTGCATCTTATAGCCATACCCTGGCGCATTGGTGGTGCATTTTATAGTTGCTGCATCGTTTAGATACTCTTTAGTGTTATATCCACCAGTATAAGTGGTAAAACTTTGACCTGAATTGCTCAGGTTGAACGCGAAAGAAACGTCGGCCGCCAAAACCGGAACAGCGAGCGCTACAACGAGTGTCAGCACCAGCAGAAAAGATATTGTCCTTTTCACTATAATTCCTCCCTTTTATAATTTACTGTTTTACGGTACGGGCTGATGGTCTTCCTTTTACACTTATCACTTTTACCTGCCCATTGGATTCACCCCCCTTAGACAAGTTTTGCAGATTTAATAAACTGCTTAATTCACATGAATAAACCAACATAGTAATTACTTGATAATTTCATTATGTATTTGCCAATTTGATTATAGTGAATGAATTAATTAATTTCTATAGTTTACGCATCAAACGACGTTTTTCGTGCGCGAATGGTAAATGAAATTATATTATTTGCATATACTACAACTATAAAAGTATTTCATTGCTATACTTTGTTGGAGTGAGATAATCCGTCTGATAAAATTCAGGTGGTGATTCTATGCAGCTTGACCTAGTATCAATGGGCGCACGAATAGCAGCGCGCAGAAAGCACCTCGGCTTATCTCAACGTCAGCTTGCCGAGCGACTAAACGTTTCAAATAATCATATTTCCAACATAGAACGCGGACGTGAAAATCCTGGATTGGATACTTTTATTGGCATCTGCAATGAGTTAAAAGTTACTCCGGATTATCTTTTGCTGGGTACTTTACTGCCAAACAACGCGCCAGCGAACTTGATTGAAGGTTTGAAGCTATGCTCCGATTCTGATTTGGAGCTGATCGTACAGCTGGTCAGCTTTATGATTGAGAGAAACTCTGATAAGTGGAACCGTGACAACTATATATGAGTGTGATATAATGGCAAAGGCAACCAGAGGAGGTGCCTTTGCCATTATGCGTATTGCCTTTTGTGACGATGATTCGAGAATATTGAGCGAACTGCAGAAGTATGTGCGGGAGTTCTTCGAGCAAATGGGTGTCACACAGCCAGAGTATTTCATATACCACAGTGGCGACGAAATGCTTGAGAAATGTGAAGCTGTAGATATTGCCTTTTTAGATGTGGAGATGCCAGGGGTCAGCGGCCTTCATGTGGGTACGAAGCTGAAAAGAGACAATCCCCGAGTAAAACTGTTCATAGTCACGTCTTACGCTGACTATCTCGATGAAGCCATGCGTGTCCAGGTTTTTAGGTTTTTATCGAAACCAATAGATAAGAACCGGCTTTTCCGGAATCTCAAAGACGCTCTTTATCAATACAATGTTGACACGCACGAGATCCCGATTGCCACAAGCGAGGGCATTGTTGTTCTTCAAGCAGAAGATATTATTTGCGTGGAAAACTCGCAGAGAAAATGTCTGCTGTTCACGACTAAAGGGACTATCCAAGCACAGTGCGGATTCGAGCAACTCAAGGAGAAGCTTGATCTACCATGCTTTTATGCTACATACAGAACATTTGTCGTTAATATGCGTTACGTACGTCAAATAACGAAGGACTCCGTTCTATTAGTATATAAGGATAAAAAGAAAGAGGCCTACTTGGCAAGGCGCAGGTACACAGACTTCAAGGACGCCTACCTTCTATATTTGGAGAGCATGAAATGACGTCTTATACTTTGTGTTATATAGCTATCTTCATAATAGAAGCAGTAATAGCCTGGATGTATTTTGAAGCAGTCTTTGAGAACAAACGTACAGTGCTCTGTACCATATCTCTATATGTGGTGGGATATATTTTCCTGTTCTGTGTATCTAGGCTAGAGAACTCCATTGCAAACACAACCGCTTTCCTCATCGTTAACGTATCTATTGTTTTGCTTCTATATCGCTGCAAAATCGCGCCCGCTGTTCTTCACTGCGCATTTCTAACTTTCGTCATGTCCATCACAGAGGTAATCGTGGCTTTAGTGCTCGAGAGAATTACAGGAGACTATGATTCATTTAGGTACAGTTTTCCTGCTATGCTTGCGGTGGCTTCAAGTAGCAAAATTATGTATTTGCTTGTATCATCGATAGCTTCAAAGCTACTTCGGCCAGAAAAGGCTGGCGGGAACAACGCCGCATATATTGTTCTTCTCTGCATCTTGCCGGTAATTTCAATAGTTATTACCCTAACCATAGTATACATAGGCCTTAATTATGAGTTAACTGGCATTACAGATGACCTCATGTCTGCAAGCACATTGCTTTTGCTTGTCCTTAATATAGTTGTCCTGTTAGTCTACAGGTATATTCAACGCGTTACTCAAATTAACTCTGAATTAAAAATAGCAAGCATCAGAGAAACCGCCTCTGCCGAATACTACGACATGCTCCAAACTCAATACGAAAACCAGCGCATTCTGATTCATGATATAAAGGCGCACCTTTCGACTATAGAAGAGCTGGCCAAAGAAAGTGATTCTTTGCGAGTTGAAAAGTATGTAGAACAATTACAAAGCTCAGAAGCGCTCGTTACACGAGTTACCTTCTGCCCTGAGCCGGTTCTAAATGCCATACTGATGCGATACAACGAGATGTGCCAGGAGCAAAAGGTTAAGTTCATGTGCGACATCCGTGCCAGTATTTCTTTCTTGGATGACACAAGCATAACGTCACTATTTGAAAACCTGCTGTCCAACGCTTTTGAAGCCGCGTCTAAGGTTGCAGAGGGATACATAGAACTCTCGATTTCCAATCCAGGTGGTGTTGGCACAAGCACGATTGTGACCGTTGTAAATTCTTGCGATAAGCAGCCAGGACGTAATATGAGCGGAGAACTAGAAACAACCAAGCACGACAAGGCATCTCACGGATATGGGATGAAGAGCATCGCTCGCGTCATAAGAAAATATGGAGGTTCTATGAAAACATATTTTGATAGTGCTAGCCACAGTTTTCATACTATAATATGTTTTCAATAATCGCATCACGTTATTCAAAAAAGGGGAAAACAAAAATGAGCAAAGGGCATTATCATTTCCCGCAGGTTCTCCTGCTAGGTAACGGGCTAAACAGAGCTGCAAAATCTGATGATTGGAAGAAGTTAATACAAGAAATAGCTTTAAGCAAGAAAGTGATTTTTGATGGGAACGATGGTGCATTAAAAGATCTCCCATATCCACTATTTGCCGTTTTAGCTACAGATGACCAAGTGGATCGTGCAATATGTACTAAACCGATAGCTTTCTCAGGAATCGGCGAAGATGAATTAGATCAAGTTGCGCAACTTTATCGCGAGTTGCTCCTTGCCGGGTTTGATGAGATACTGACTACAAATTACAGTTATGAAATTGAACGAGTAGCTGACTCGCGAATAACGCAACTTGGTAAAGAATGCGCTCATCTAATGTGTCATACAAACGGAGTATCTAGAGCCGAAAGCAGGTATTTGCTTCATACATACAACAAAGTAGTATGCAATGGTGTCCAAAACCGCGTGTGGCATATTCATGGTGAGATTAGGAAACCCAGTAGCGTTGTTTTAGGACATTATTTCTATGCAAACTTGCTTTCAAAATGGCAGCAGTTTTTCCAAAGGCGTGGCAATTCTTATGAGCAACAATATAAAGAAGGATTGCCACCGCTTAACGATTCGTGGCTTGATGCGTTTATTTTAGGTGATGTTTATGTCCTTGGCTTCGGATATGATTTTTCGGAGTTCGATCTATGGTGGTTACTTAACAGAAAAAAACGTGAAAAGGCACCGCACGGAAAACTGCATTTCTATGCCCCTTCTTGCGGTAATGAAGCAAAATTTATGATGTTAGAAACATATGATGCCCAAATTGAAAGTTTGGGTTTTCGGTTACCTCATACTGATTATAAGTCTTTTTATGAGGAAGCAATTCGACATATAGTTTCTCATATACGAACTATTAAGGAAGAGTAAGATGTCACGATAAGCAATCTGTAAAATCTATTATGATGGGATGTATAACTATGCCATATGACAAAAATGACTTGATAAGAGAGTTCGAACTTGAACACGAAAGATGCCAATCATACTTTTCTCTAATGTATAAAACCCTAGAGTTTTCTTTTGTTGCAATTGTAGCCCTTGCTGTATGCGCCTTTAGTGTAAATGATAATGAAGAGTTGCAAAACATTGTGCTGTGCCTTGTGCTACCAATTTCCTTATATGTATTTGGAATAATGTATGCCTACAATGCTTATGCACTCGCCGTATGCGGCAAAAGAGCACATATAATTCATTGCCAGATTTATGACCCACTTTTGGGTAATCGAGATACAACTAATCTCCATAGCGAGTTGATAGATATTCTACCGATTTATGTCGCTACAAATAGAAAAACAACATTGATTGCATACGGCGTGCCTCTCGGATTCTTTTTAACCATGCCTTTAGCCAGTGTTTTTGTGGGTAAATCATATTTTAAAGGATATCCTAATTTGTTTTTGGAAATTAGTCCCTATATCTGTTTGGTATTGTATTATATATTAATGTCAATTATTATTGCCGGAATAATCAAAAGCTTTTTTCTTACAAAGACAATCACTGTAGTTTCTGCCAAGCGGCAACAAGAGGTTAACGCAGATTAAATTTGTATAAATTATTCTAAAGAAGCTTTAAACAAGCTAAGCAAAGTCAAGAGAAAAATTAGAAAGCGCGCTTGCAAAAAAGTGTGCGGCTCCTAGCCTCACAGCAAATGTCGTGAGCCGGAGCAACATATTCAACCCTTACGCCGCATCGAGCAGCCTATTGTATTCTTGTTTTTCTGAAAACAGCGCTGACAGTTGTTTTTACTCGGAAGAACGGTTATAATTGAAAAAGATAATAAGGCTTAATTCATAATTGAACTTCAAGGAGGGACAGTATGGACGCCACCTTTATGACAGCGCTGAATATAGTCAATGTGAGGCATCTGAAAAACATAACTATCCCACTGTCTACAACTGAACGCAGATCGATTATACTTACGGGCAAGAATGGCAGCGGCAAAACGAGCGTTCTCGAGTCTTTGGAGAACTTCTTGGAATTTGTTGTTTCAAGTAATTTCTATACGAAGGATAAGTGTGAGAGACGTATCTGTGAGCTCCGGCAGAAAACTTTATCTGCAAGCTCTACCGAGGAGAACAAGCTCAACGCGCAGCAAAATCAACCCCTTCTGAAAACATGGGAAAAGAGTTACAACCACTGGGTCAACGGCGCAGTAGCTGAATTCACATCCTACGCCGATATGCGAGCAAAATACCAACAGGGTAATTTTATCCTCGCCTATTATGGAGATAAGCGCAAGATTAGCGTTCAGGTATCAAAAAATATTGAAAAAGTCGATCTTAAGGATGTCTACACTATTAAGGACAATCCAAGCCAGCTGCTTGTAAAGTACCTCGTCAACCTCAAGACTACGGCGGCGTTCGCCCAGTCTAGCGGAAATTTGCAACGTGTAAAGGAAATCAACGAGTGGTTTGACAGGTTTGAAGGCATCATGCGCGACCTGTATGAGGACGATAAGCTGAGGTTAGAGTTTAACATCGAAACTTTCGAGTTCTCCATACTTCAGCAAGGTCGGGAGCCGTTTGACTTTAATACCATGTCCATGGGTTATGCGGCGGTTTTCGATATTATTGGCGATTTGATTATGCGCATGGAGTCCAAGAAAAATTATAATATTGAGGGATTGGTCCTTATCGACGAAATCGAAACACACCTTCATGTCGAACTCCAGAAAAAAATTATGCCTGTTTTGATGAAGCTGTTTCCCAATATTCAGTTCGTTCTAACTACCCATTCTCCGTTTATACTCAATTCGACACCTGATTCGGTTGTTTATGATTTGGAAACGCATACCCTTGCGCAAGACGGACTTACAAATCTTCCATACGACGGCATCGTAGAGGGTTACTTTAACGTAGATTCTTTATCTCAGGATTTGAGGAAAAAGTTCTCCGAATATAAAAGTATAGTCGGCAAACTGGATTTATCTGATGCCGACTATGCAAGGGCAAGCGAACTGGAGATGTACCTGGACGAAGTTCCCGATTATCTGGCGTTGGACTTCGCGGCAGAATATGAACGGTTGAAGCAGGAGCTTTCAAACAGAGGGTAATGACTATGGTAAAAATAGAAAAATCTCATGTCCCTCCGGCATCACTGGCCACAGAAAAAACCAAGTCGAATGGACGCTATAACAAAGACGATGTAATAGCTCAGTTAAATTCTGATTTCCACGGTAAGTGCTATCTGTGCGAAATTAACGAGCTTCAAACGGTGGAGGTTGAGCATTTAAAGCCGCACCATGGCAAGGATCGGAACAGAATGTTCGATTGGAACAACTTATTCCTCAGCTGTAGACATTGCAACAGCGTGAAATCCGACAGGTTCGGTGATGACATTTTAGATTGCTGCAAAAATGAACCGGAATCTTATTTCAATCAGGAGCTTATAGACGGACACGTAAAAGTGACGCCCATAACCGATGATGTTTCAGCCTTGAGAACAGCCGAGCTGATAACTGAATGCTTTGAAAAAAGGAACACAGGCATAAGGGTGCTGGAATGTGATGTGAGAATAAGGGCTCTTCAATCTACAATGACGGTTCTTTATCGCACGCTTGAGGAATATTCCCAGAGCCAAACCGTAAAAAGCGAACGCACACTACGAGGAATGTTAAACCGAAGCTACAAATTCGCCGGATTTACGCGTACATACGTCAGGCTCAATATTGAGCGCTACCCAGAGCTGGCGGAACTTGTAGCCATTTGATTTTTAAACCCAGATGCGTGGCAGTGAACCTGCTAAACCTGTCAAGTGATGTCAAGAGGTTAATATTATTAAGCACACAGAATCTAAGCAGCAGCAAGCAGGGCGAGTGGCCGGCCACTCGCGAAAAAAGCTTGTTGGGGCTGATGCCCCAAACCCCAAAAACTCAAAAAGCTCCAGGCCAGTGCCTGGAGCTTTTTTCGGCAGCGCACCCTCACGGGCGCTTATCAAATGAGTGAACTATACGCTTTTACTAAAAGGTTGGATATATATCTATAACTTGTCCTCCTGTACCAGTGAAATTGGAGCCAACAGACCATGTTTCATTATTTATCATTGGCTTAAACTCAAATGTTTCTCCAGCCGGGATGCGCTCGGTTTCATATACCCAGCAATCCGATGCTGTGTTCAGCATGCTCCTGCCCATATCCCATGTGAGAGGGTATTCATCGCCTCGCAGATACATTGTGTTACCAAGACCAACGTCGTAGTGAACTCTTATAGTCGTAACTGTACGTGCCATCGGCGTATAGCTTTCTACAGTATCAGAGGTAAAAACGTAGCAGGTCTTTGCGGGTAGATATATGTCAAGCATTTTACCTGTAACGCCACCAGACGTAATTTGCGCGGTAACAGAAGTGTCGAGAAGATTGGTCAATGTTGTCCCCACAGACAAACTGCTCTCTGCTCGAATGGGTATCTGCCTGGTCTCGTTGCTTGTGCCATTATTGAAGATTACTATTATCTCCTGCCCAGTTGAATCATCGCGTCTAGAGAAAGCATATATGTTATTTTCGACCCACATTTCGCGCTGTGTGCCGGTTTGGAGACAGGTATAGTCCTTCCTTATTTCTGCAAGCCTCTGTATATACTTATATGTGATACCTTCCTCGGAGAAGCTAGGCATTACCTCTCTATTTTCTTTGTTGGCTATACCTGCCCATTCCGTTGGCACTCCTCCGCCATAGCAGTTTTGCTCGGTTCCGTAGTAGACATCAGGTATGCCGCGTACCATAAAAATAAAAGTTAACGCCAGTCTTAGCTTCTGGTAGTTGTCATCGGCCAAACAGAGGAACCTGTCTCTGTCGTGATTATCTATGAACGTGATGAGGTGATTTGGATTGGGATATTTATAATCCTGATCAAGAATGCTCTTTATGGTATAGAAACTAGCATCATGAGCAAAAACCTCTCTTGCCTGGAAAAACAGCGGGAAGTCGAGCACGCCCCATTCGTAGTCAGCGAAGTCGCTTACATAATCTACATCTCCAACAAATATCTCTCCAAAAGTGGGAACACCCAGATATTCTTCGAAGTCTTCTATGAAGTCCTTCGGGAGAGAACGGGCTGCATCAATACGCACGCCATCGGCACCAGTAAGAGTAATCCAGTTTTTATATGCATCCATTATGGCTTGGCGAGCCTCAGGATTGTCTTGATTTATGTCGTCGAGGCCACCAAGGTCATAGTTCAAAACTTGATTCTCGTTATTCCAGTCAACTATATCTCCGTTGTGGTGATACCAGTCCGGATTGTTGAATGGCGCAGCAGGCTGATAGTCTTCAGAACTGTAAGTAGTGCTGGATCCAGCAAAATAGTCTGCAGTATGGTTAGGCACAACATCAAGTATGACCTTTAACCCTTTTGCGTGGGCGGCATTAACCAAGTCGACAAGATCCTGCTTAGTTCCAAAGTGTGGATCTGCAGAATTGTAGTCATGCGTAAAATAGCCATGATATCCGGATTCACTTCCGTCCCTACTGAGGAGCTCATTTTCTGACGGCGGCGAAATCCAGATAGCTGTCATACCCAGGTTCTTAATATAGTCCAGTTTTTGCTGTAGCCCCTTCCAGTCGCCGCCTTGGGTGTACTTCAATTCTCCCGGTCTGTACTCAACACCGAGTGTACCGTTGTTGCTGGAATCCCCATCGTAAAATCGGTCAGTTAAGACCATGTAAATTATATCACTTTCATTGAGGACGGATGAACTATCCGTCATACTCTGTATTTCTTGGTCATACAGAGCTTCAGAGGGCGTGAAATTATCTTCGTAATTACTTTGTGCAGCCAAAGCGGGTGGTGTCAATACGAGCGTAAGGCTCAATATGAACACCATCAGCAAACTCAGCATCTTAATAGAACGACTCTTTGTTGACATTTGCAATCCCTCCTTATCTTATAGCACTGTAATTATAGAATTGATATGTTACCCCTTAATGCCTCCGGCTTGCAGTCCTGAGACGAAGAAGCGCTGGCAGCAGATGAAGACTATCAGCACGGGGATGAGGCTGGCGACGCTCATGGCGAAGACATAGCCCCATTGAGTGAACTGGTGCTGACCAAAGAAGCCGGATATGGCGATCGGTAATGTGCGCTTGGCATTATCGTTTATGACGGTCATGGCCCATGTGAACTCCTCCCACGCGGTGAGGAAATTAAAGATACTCACGCTGGCGATCGCAGGGCGTGCGAGGGGTATTATGACCTTGAAGAACACGGTAAACACGCTGCCGCCGTCCATATATACCGCCTCGTCGTACTCGCGTGGTATTCCCTCGATGTATCCTTTTATCATAAAGGTGGAGAAGGGTATGACCCACGCGACGTAAAACGGCACCAGGCCAAAAAGTTTGTTTGTCAGGTCGAGATAGGTGGCAAGCTGGTACTGGGTGAGTATCAGGGTCGTGCCGGGGATTATCATGGTGCCTATGACCAGACCGAACAGCAGATTTCTTCCCCTGAACTTGAATCGCGCAAGGCAGAAGGCGAGCGCCGTAGCCACGAACGCGGCTATTATAACTGTCAGCAGAGTTACCGCCACGCTGTTGAGGAAGTTTATGTAGAACTTCTCCTGCGTGAAAATGTATTGGTAGTTTTCAAGCGTCAGCTCATCAAGCGTCGGCAGGAAACGCGGCGGGAACTCATAGAGCGCGCCGTTGGGCTTTAGAGAGGTACTGACCATGTACACCATCGGCAGAACACTGACAGCACCGCCTATGAGCAACAGCAAATATTGCAGTGCCGTAGACGCGCTGCGCTTTGTAAGTTTGCGTCTCTTAGTCATTGTATCACCTCACGCTGCGTCGCGGTTGCGCATGGCTTTGAACTGTAGTATGGCGAGGAAGATAAGCGTCACAGCTACAATGAAGCTAAGCGCTGCGGCATAGCCAAACTCACCCGAGTTGAACGCCTTGCTGTACATCCATGTCAGTATGACTTCCGTCTCGTGCATGGGTTTGCCGTCGGTTATCATCTTTATAGAAGTGAAAACGTTGAAGCCGCCAATAGTCAGCATGACGAGGGCAAAAAGTATTGTGGGCTTGATGCTCGGCAGCGTTATATAGAAGAACTTCGTGAACGCACCGCAGCCGTCCATCTCCGCGGACTCGTACAGCTCCTGCGGCACGCTTTGCAGCGCTGCCAAAAACACCACCAGATTCCACCCTACGCCCTTCCATATGCCGAGCAGCATCGCAACCGTCATACCACCCCAGCGCGTATCCAGCCAACGTATATTGCTCTCCGTGAGATGCAGTACGTTGGTCAGCAGATAGTTGAGCATGCCCTCCGTGTTGAAGATGTACCTAAACACCAGAGAGACTATGACCCACGAGGTTATGACGGGCAGGTAGTATATCACTCGGAAGGTTACACGGAAGCGGGGTATGGAGTTTATGAGCACGGCGGCAAGCAATCCGAGCGCCATCTGTGCCGGTACAGTGACGACAGTATATACTATTGTGTTTGTGAAAGCCGTCCAAAATGTCTTATCACTGAGAACCTCGGCGTAGTTTGAAAAACCAGCAAAGCCATGTTCAAACATATTGCTGCGATCCCATTCCAGGAAGCTCATGTACAGCAGCTTTATTATCGGGTAAATAGTGAATACGGCGAATACAATTATGCCCGGAAGCAACAGAGCGCCGAGCTGTAATCGGTTCCGCCGCGGCTTCAGTTCCATACTCGCTCCTTTCCAATACGTAAAGGGCGCCGCGCCAGGCGGCGCCCTTCGTCAAACAGTTGCCTTTTTAAAGGGCTTCTGGTATAATTATTTAACTGGCAAGAAGTTTGTCGACTTCTCCGGCGAGCGCGTCAAGAGTGCTCTGTACGTCAGCGCCGTTGACTATGATATCGGTCATGGCGTTGGTGAGCGCGCTGTCTATGTCAGACCAGGATGCCACGGGAGGACGCGCCTTCGCGGTCGTGATGGCCTCAAGGAATGGCGCGTAGTCCTGCTCGGCTACCGTGTCGCTCTCAAGTGCGGTGGTGTTGACCGGAATCTGTCCGACCTGCGCCATCTGCTCCTGAGCCCACTCGCTGGTCATGAACTTCATGAACTCCCAGGCTCCCTCCTTGTTCGGCGTGTCGAACATTGCTATGTCCTCGCCGCCGAGCACGCTGATGGAGCCGGCCTCGCCTGCCGGCATCTCACACATGCCGTACTCAAAATCGGGGTATGCTCCGGCCATTTCAGCTGTCTTCCATGGACCTTCGAGGAGCATCATGTAACGTCCTGTGCCGAAGCCGTCGGTCATAGGAATGTCGCCGCTGTTGAAACCTGTCATCTGGCCGTTGGCGTAAAGTTCGGCGAGAGTCTGGACTGCCGCGACTGTCTCCGGGCTGTTTATGTAGCCGGTGGCCTGGGTGTAGTCCTCGTTCGTTATCTCGCCGCCCATGCTCCAGATGTAGGGCAGCACGTTCCATCCGGCGAGCGCCGGCTCATTGAGACCCCAGACCTGCTGGCCGTTTTCATTCGTGCCCGACAGGGTCTGGATAGCGGTCAACATCTCGTCGATTGTCTTGGGGGCTTCAAGCCCGGCATCGGCAAAGGCCTGGGCGTTGTAGAACATTATCTTAGTATTCGTGTTGAGGGCAAGCGCATAGTTGTGCCCGTCTACAACACCGGTGCTCATGGCGCTGGGCAGCAGAGTGGCTGCCACCTCGTCGAAGTCGGCCATCTCCTCATCCAATGGGACAAGTATTCCCATCTCCTCGAACTCAGGTACCCAGGCTATGTCCAGACGCGCGACGTCGGGCAGAGTATCAGAGCTCGAGCTTATAATTATCTTGTCGTGCAGATCTTGCCACTCGTGAGAGACGGCGTTGATCTTGTACTCAGGATGCTCCTCCTCAAACTTAGGGATGAGCACATTCATAAGGGTTTCATTCTCCGCAGACTGGGCGCTGTAGTGGTGCCAGAAATTGATGGTGGTCTGTTCTGCATTGCCTTGACCGCCGTCGCTGGTCTCCGGAGGTGAACTATTGTCTGGCGCTTCCTGGCCGCAGGCTGTTAATGCCGCAATCATTAACGCTGCGACGAGTACAAGCGCCAGCATTTTTGCAAAATTCTTCTTTTTCATGACTTTCCTCACTTTCTTTTATTGATGAATATTTTCACGCTACGGGCGGGAATATAGGCTTCGAGTATCCCCATATAACCCGCGTCGTATGCGCTTTGCACTTTTGCCGGTGAGTTTACGGCCACAGCCGTGACGCCGCCGAGCACATCTTCCCATTCGCCGGTGTGCGGTACGGCGGCTCTGGCCGTAATATCCCGTGTCCCGGCGTTTATTATTACGAGCAAGCTCTCGTCCTCAAACGTCCGGCAGTAGCCGCAGGCATTGTGAGTCTCGTCGCACAGAGAGACGTGGAAGTCCCCTCGAGTGAGCGACTTCGAGCTTTTCCTCAGAGTTATCAGCCGCCTGTACCACTCGTAAGCCCCGGCCTTAGCGTCAGCCCGTTCCCAATCCATCGCCTTGCGGCAGTCCGGATCGTTGCCGCCGTCCATGCCGACTTCGTCGCCGTAATATACGGCAGGGCATCCGGGGAAGGTCATCTGCAAAGCCACCGCAAGGCGGTGGCTATCTTCATTGCCGCCGCAGTAGGTCAGAAAGCGAACCGTGTCGTGGCTGTCCAGCGGGTTATACATTCTGAGATCCACCTCGTACGGGTACAGCGAGAGCATCCTGTTGGCGCGCCCGGCGAACTCCGATGCGTTTATTTTTCCTAGCGCCAGCCAGTCGCGCGCGGCGTCACGGAAAAGGTAGTTCATCGCCCCGTCGAGGCGTCCGGGTTCTACCAGCTTTCCCGCGTCGCCCCAAGTCTCTCCTATGAGTATGCAGTCCGGGAACTCGCGCTTTACTTCATAGGCAAACTCCTCCCAGAATGTCACGGGGACTTCGTCGGCTACATCCAGCCTCCAGCCATCGGCGCCGCTCTCACGTAGCCAGTACTTGCCAACGCCGATGAAATAGCATCGTGTCTCCTTGTTGGAGAGGTTCAGCTTCGGCATCCACTTGTAGTGCCCCACACAGTCATAGCATTCCGGGTCGGGCTTCACCGGATAGCGCTGTACGAAGAACCAGTCCTTGTACTTTGAGGTCGCGCTGTTTCTTACAACGTCCTGGAAGATGGGCCAATAGTAGCCGCAGTGGTTAAAAACACCGTCAAGTATTACTCGCATACCCCGTTTATGGGCTCCGTCCACAAGACGCTTCAGGTCGTCCTTCATGCCGAAATGTGGGTCGATCTTGTAATAGTCAATCGTGTCGTACTTGTGGTTTGACAGCGACGCAAACACCGGCGTGAGGTAGATGCATGTGGCGCCCAAGTCCGCTATGTAGTCAAGTTTCTCGATGATGCCCGGCAGGTCGCCGCCCATGAAGTTTTCTCTGGTGGGCTTAGAGCCCCACGGCTCTGACTGCGGAGGAGTCAAAGAGCCGTCGCCGTTGCTGAATCGCTCAGGGAATATCTGATAGTACACCTGCTCACCGCTCCACTCAGGAGAGGCAAAGCCGTCTGCACAGTTCGGCCACAGGAACTCGAAGAAATTTGTCGAGTCCACGTCTGGTTCGATGCGTTCAAAGCCGTCTCCACCTAGCCACAGTCTCTCACCGTTCAGGCCAACCAATTCAAAGCAGTAGCGCACATACGCGGCAACGCTGTTGAACTCCATGCTCGCGGAGAAATAATCTCTCAGGTCGTCTCTAAGCCCGGCACGCATCGATACGCGCTGCCGGGCAGACGTTTCCGTCTCATATCTGCCCCAAAACAGCAAGTTCACGGCTGCCATATCGCCCCGCGCTGTAGTCAGAGAGACCTCCAGCGACTGCCGTGAACGCGGGTATATGTACTCCAGTGTCGGACGATGGAGTACTGCGGACAAGTTCATTCCTCTTTCCCTCCTTGCTCTGTGGCTTATTTCAAACGTCGTTTTGTGGAGTCACGTTCCACTACCCTTGTGGACAGAAGCACTTGGCGTATGCTGGCCTCCGGGTTTTCTATCTGGCTTATAAGTATCTCAGCAGTTTGCACTCCCAGTTCGTAAGTGTCGACATCCATGCTCGTTATGCCCGGCTCAGTTATATCTGTTATTACGGTGTTGTCGAAGCTCAGCACACCGAGATCGTCCGGCACGCTTAGGCCAACCTGCCTCGCAGCCCTCACCGCACCGAGCGCTATTATGTCGCTGCTGCACAGCACGGCATCCGGCCGGTTTTCGCTCGTGAGCAAATTCCTTACCACTCCGATAGCGTTTTCTATCCCCGCCCCTGTGTGTATGATCATTTCACTGTCGATGGGCAACCCCTTAGCAGCCAGCTCCCTGCAATATCCTGATACGCGATCTGCATCAAAGGTCGTACTTCCAGACTCTGAAACGAAAGCTATACGACGATATCCGCGCTGTATTAAGTGCCGCGTAGCAAGCACTCCGGCCTGGGTATTGTTCATGTCTACCCAGCTTATCTCAAAGTCGGTTTCGTCCGAGCGACCCAGTATCACACAGGGAAACTTCAGTTCGTCCACCTTCGCAAGGAACTCGGGTTCTACAAGAGATACGGGAAGAATCACCCCATCCACTTTCTTACCGAGCATAAGCCGCTCAACGCCGGATATTCCGCTGGCGTTGGGCGCTCCGTTCGTAACCATCAGGCTGTAGTCATTGCGATGCGCCGCTGTCTCTATGCCAAAAACTGTACTGTTGAAGAAGTTGTTTGCATACGACCGCGCGTCTGCAACGTCTATTACGAGGGCTATTGCCCGAGGAGAGCCGTTTGCAAAGTTCCGGGCAAAGTCATTCGGTACATATTTGAGCTCCTCCATAGCTTCATGGATGCGCTTCTTCGTCTCCTCCGAAATTGTGCCCTTGTTATTCAAAACACGAGAAACGGTTGAAACCGACACTCCAGCTGCCCTTGCTACATCTCTTATAGTTACAGCCATATATACCTCCAAGCAAACGGTTGCTTTAATTAATCGAGTATATAAAACAATATCTGTCAATATTTATCTACATATTGCACAATTATTTGCCCTATTATTGTACAATATTGAAATCTACTAGCTTTATATTATGCAACCGGTTTACTAATTATAAAGTAACACTTTTAAAGAGCAAAGTCAACAGATTTTTTTGCTATTTTGAGATTTTAGTATGCAGGATACATAAAAGCCACCAGATTGATTGAAGAAATACGAATCGCATCAGCTTTACGATTACCTTTACTTTATCTAGCGCTTTCTTTGAATCGCCCCATCTCTCGTCCAGAGAGGAACACCTCAACGTTGTGGCGGTGGACGAGCAACTCGCGGTGTTCGTCGCGGATGGCGCGGTACTCGGCATAGGCCTCGCGCTTCTCTGCAACGAGCTTGTCAAATTCGGCGTTGAGGTCTATCATATTGGGCAGCTTCTCAATGCTGTGTGCGTTGAAGTAGCGCTTTGCCGCGCGGTGCTGCTCGATCTCGCTCTCGTGAGCGTCGAAGAATTTGCGAGAATAACGCGACGCCTTATACTCGTCGAAGATTTTGCGCGTTTTGGCGTAGGCAACAATATGCCCACGCAGTTCGGTGATCTCCTTAATCCGCGCGTCAATCGCCTTGATGCGCTCGTTCACCGCGGCGAGCTTTTCACTCGCGGCGTCGGCGCGGGCGCTGAGTTCCTCACGGTTTTTTATGCCATGCTCCTGCAAATACAGCAATGTTTTTGCCATCTGCTTGACGTTGAAAACCTTCGCCCATCGTGTGTAGCCGCCGCTTTTCCCGCCCGCGAGCTTGGCCTCAATGTCTATGAGCAGACGTGCGTCCTCTCGCTTCCCGCGCGGATTGTGTGCCGCTTTGCCCGCTATGACATCACGCAATTCGGCCTCGGAGTAGCCCGCGCCGAGCGTGTGAAGCCTGATGCCCTTCTGCCCGCCCTTGTAGAAAGTGACGCTCTTACCCTCGCTCACGCGGTAGCCGCTTTCGCGGACTATTTGGAGCAATCCTTCAAAAGTTTGCGGTTTTCGCACGAGAGCATCGTCGATTGCAGCTCGCAGCACATCGCGGTGCGACGGTGGCTTTTTGTCGCCCAGCCACTTGTCATAGGTTGGATGCGTGTAACGTCGCGGGTCCTGGATAACGGACAGCCCATGCTCTATACAGATGAGGTCAGAGAGCCTGCCCACAGCGCGTCCGGAGCCGAGGAAGTCACGGAACTTCGCCGTGCCGTCTAGGGTAGTGGAGTTGAAAACGATGTGGTTATGTATGTGCCGCCTGTCCGTGTGCGTGCAAATGATGTATGCGTGCTTGCCTTTGAGGAAGCGTTCAGCCAGCTCGCGCCCTACGAGGTTTGCCTCCTCTGGCGTAATCTCGCCAGGATTGAACGATTGGCGTATGTGGTACGCAATTACGCCCGGAGCATTGCGTCCCGTGCGCTGCGCATATTGCCGTTTTGAGAGTGCGAACTCTGCCGCGACGAGCTGCGGTGTACATCCGTAGGCGTAGACGAGCGAGCCGTTTTCAGTTTTCTCCGGGTTCTTGACATAGTCTGTCCGCTCGGTGAGCGAGCGTATAACGCTCTGACCTTTTGAGCCGCGGATAGGGATGATGCGAGTGACGGCCATTAATCAATGACTGCCAGTTTCCGCAGCACGCCGTCCAGCGCGAGCCACACCTCGCCGAGCCGGTTTTGAATCTCCGCGAGGTCATTCTCGTACACACGACTGGTAGCGTTAACACGTTTTGCAATCTGATTCACATTTGCGCTGGTGCGCCGCAGGAGGCTCACCAGCGTCTTTATTTCATCCATGTCCAGCAGTACAATGCGGCCATCGAGCGCTAGCTTGCGGAGGAAAGCGCTCAGGTTGCCCGTGCCGACCAGCGCCATTCGCGCTTGAATCTGCGCGTACTCCTCCTCGGTCACGCGCGTCATGAGCTTCACGCGGCGCTTACGTTTTTCCGTCAACGCTCTGCCTCCTTGGCGCGCTTGCGCTCGCTCTCGCGCAGGCGCGTGGCGAAAATGTCCAGCAGGCCGGAGTGGGTGCGGTCGGTAAAGGCTTTTTTCGTCGTGGCGTTCTTCTCAGCCCATTTCATATTCTCCGGACTGATGCGTCCATCGTGCTCTCTGTTGGCTATAAGCGAAGCTGTAACGCGAGCGAGTCGCTTGTCTCCAAACTGCTCTCGCAGCTCGCGGATGGCGGCGCTGGTGTTGAGCCGGGAGCCGTCATAGTTGCGGGCGATAACATTCTCTATGGCGGTTTTGCAATTCTCATCGGCCTCAGCCAAAGCCTTGAACTTGTCCAGCTCGCCGCGCTCGTCTGCCTCCTGCGCCGTGCCATTGTAGATGGGTATGGCGCGCTGCTTCTCCATCTCAATGTCGGCGCGCTGGTCGATGAGGACTTTCAAAGTGTAGTTGTAGTCCGACTGGTCAATGTAAGAGCAGTCCTTAAAGACGTCCTCCAACGGGCACGGCGAACGCAGCAAGGTCTCAATCTGCTGCGGCTTGAGGTCTGTGTCCCCCAGCACGTTTAGCAGGTTCTCTTTAGTAGTGTACTCATAAGTGTGATTCAGTATTTCCTCTGGAGGCTGTTCCAGCAGCCACGAGTGAAAATGCTCAAACTCAGCCTCCATCTTCTCAATCAGCTGTTCCTTCAGGTTCATCTGCAAGCCTCCCTCATTTGATGTTGTTGTTTTGGTTCGTAAAGCGGTATTGGCTCTTTGAGCTTCGCCAATAGCGACGGTCGCTCGTCCTCGTTTTCCTCGGCAACCGGCTCAGGCGGCGCATTGTTTTCCATGTCCAATTCCGCGTTCAGCTCAATTAGCCGCGCGCTCTTTTCAGCGAGCTCGGCCTCCTGTGGGAATGACTTTTCAAGCTCGGCGTGCGCATTCTCGACCTGACGCTCCAAGTCTACAAGCCGAACGCGGTTCGTATCCAGCTTTTTGTCCAATGAAGCAAGCGCGTTCTCGACACGCATGATGTTGCCGAGCGCGTCGGCTCCCAACTCAACGTAGTGCTCAGCCGCGCCTTTGAGCGTGAGGCTGTGCTTGCCGAACTGCTCAAGCGAGACTTCCACCTCGAAGCCGCGGAAGCTGCCGACGTGGACAGGCTTGGTGTCCTGCACCGTGGGCAATAAATTCAAAAGCGCCTCGCCCGCGGCGACGCGCTCTGTGTAACGGACGCCATCCAGCTCGATTCCTACGAAACTGTCCGATGGCGTGGGATGTGCATCTCTGGTCTGTATGTCCGATTCGAGCGCGGCAATTCGCGCCTTCGTGTCTGCAATCTCGCGTGGGAAATACCGTGCCAGGTTGTTCTCAAGCATATACCTCTGGCTCTGGAAGCTGGACTTGAGCAACCGCAGTTTTGCGACCTGCACGTCCAAGTCCATCTTTTCTTTTATCCTCGGATCTCCCGCGCACAGAGCCTTAATCTCCGCGAATGAGAGCGTTGTCTCGTCCACATCCTCGCAGCTTCTGACGGGAGACTTAGAGGTCATAATCTGGCTTATGAACTTCTGCTTATTCTCCAAAGTCTGCCAGAGGTACGAATCGAAGGAATTTTCAGTGACGTACCTGTACACATGGACAGTCTCGTTCATATTGCCCTGCCTTTCAATGCGTCCCTTGCGCTGTTCGAGGTCACCGGGACGCCACGGCGCGTCGAGGTCATGGAGAGCTATGAGCCTGTCTTGCACGTTTGTCCCCGCGCCCATTTTGGCGGTGCTGCCCATGAGGACACGCACCTGACCGCTGCGAACCTTCGCAAACAAAGCCTTTTTCTTTTCGTCCGTGTTGGCGTCATGGATGAAGGCTACCTCGTTCTCAGGAACTCCGCGAGCGACAAGCTTTTTCTTAATATCCTCGTAGACGCTGAAACCTTTGCCGGGCGTAGAGAGGTCGCAGAAAATGAGCTGAGTCAGCCTCTTGTCCGCTCCGTCCTCCCAAATCTTAAACACGTTGTCCACACAGCGGTTGACCTTTGTCCCCGGCTCGTCTGGCAGCAGCGGGTTAATTACGCGTTGGTCGAGTCCGAGCTTGCGGCCATCGTTGGTGATAGCGAGCATATTGTCCACGCTTGGGTCAACTTGCCGGGCGTGGACTTTCGTAGCGCGCTCGGAAAGTTCTTTTACAAATGCCTTTTGTACCTCCGTGGGCTGAGACACTTCGTTGTGGTAAATGACCTCGGGCTTCGGTAAATTCAGCTCATCGGAAGTTTTAATGTCTGCGACCTCCTTGAAGATGCTCATAAGCTCCGGGAGGTTGAAAAACTTTGAAAACCTCGTCCGCGCCCTGTAGCCCGTCCCCTCGGGAACGAGTTTGTCAAGATGATTTTTGTAAGTTTTCTAAATTCAAATATTTATCCGCTGAAAAATCTCCCAACATCTCGTGTC
>ENA-OWPP01000244-OWPP01000244.1-human-gut-metagenome-genome-assembly--contig:-NODE-244-length-66504-cov-7.476817_pt1 | contig 66504 bp, 60 predicted proteins | sample MGYA00248265_ERZ651848 | MGnify/ENA primary metagenome ERZ651848 (study PRJEB26924, sample SAMEA4378233) | human gut metagenome | biome: human gut; feature: human-associated habitat; material: faeces...
GCGGCATAAATGCCGCGATACCCCCCCGCCTCGCACGGCGAGGCGATCGCGCCGCCACGGCGCGAGATGTTGTATCACGGCGAGGCAAAGCCCCGCCGCGATAGGTTGGAATGAAAAAAGAATTTTGTTTCAGGGTGATAAGTATTATGAAGGATGGATTTCTGAAAGTTGCCGCGGCGGCTCCTGAGATCAGGGTCGCCGACCCCGCCTACAACACCGGTAAGATCATTGACTGCATAGCGGACGCGAAGGAGCAGGGCGTTAAGCTGCTGACCTTCCCCGAGCTGGTGCTGACCGGCGCCACCTGCGGTCACCTCTACTTCCAGCGCCAGCTGACCGACGCCGCGATGGACGGACTCAGGCAGATAACCGTGTCGACCCAGGGCAGCGACATGCTCGTCGTCGTCGGCCTGCCGCTGGCCGTGCGCGGAGCGGTCTACAGCGCCGCCGCCGTCATCTGCAACGGCGAGATCCTGGGCTTCACCGCCCGCCGCAACGTGCGCGGCACGCCGTTCACCGCCGTCAACACCAACGAGAACATCGACGTCAACGTCTCCGACGACTACTACTGCTGCATCGAGAGCGAGATGCTCTACGTGACCGAGACCATCCCCGGCCTCGCCGTGGGCGTGCAGTTCGCCGCCGACCGCGCTCTCGCCGTGCCCCCCACCGCCATGCTCTGCACCGCCGGCGCCACCGTCATTGCCGAGCTGAGCGACGCGCCGATGAGCTCCACCTCCCGCCGCGACACCATGACCGCCCTCGAGGTGGACACCAGGCGCCTGCACTACGGCTGCGTCAGCGCCGCGCCGTCCAGCGGCGAGAGCACCACGGACAAGAGCTACTACGGCCTGTGCCTCGTCACCGACGACGGCGAGACCCTCTCCGTCAGCGAGAACGGCTCCGGCATGGCCGTGAGCGAGCTGGACATCTTCAACCTCAACGACGCGCGTATGCGCGAGCAGACCTATGCCGACGCGCCGCGTATGCCCATCGCCCGCTACACCTGGGAGCTGCACCTGGCCGAGACCCGCCTCACCCGCCGGATAAAGCGCGAGCCCTTCGTGCCCGACGGCCACATCGCCGAGTTTGCCGAGCGCTGCCTGACCATCCAGGCCACCGGCCTCATCAAGCGCATGGAGTACACCAACTGCTGGCGCCCCGTCATCGGCGTCTCCGGCGGCGTCGACTCCACGCTGGTCATGCTGGCCTGCGCCAAGGCCATGGACATCTGCGGCCTGCCCCGCAAGAACATCGTCGCCGTGACGATGCCCTGCTTCGGCACCACCGACCGCACCAAGAACAACGCCATCACCATCGCCGAGCAGCTCGGCGCGGAGCTGCGCGTCATCCCCATAGGCGAGAGCGTCAAGAAGCACTTCGAGACCATCGGCCACGACTTCAACGACCACAGCGTCGTCTTCGAGAACGCCCAGGCGCGAGAGCGCACGATGGTGCTGCTGGACATCGCCAACAAGGTCGACGGCCTCGACGTCGGCACCAAGGACCTCAGCGAGCAGGCCGACGGCTGGTGCACCTATAACGGCGACCAGATCTCCAACTATGACATCAACGCCGGCATGACCAAGACCATGGTCCGCGCCGTGGTTAAGTACATCTCCGAGACCACCGAGGACAAGGTTCTCGCCGACGCCCTGCACGACATCTGGGACACCCCGGTCACGCCCGAGCTGCTGCCCATCGGCGACGAGGGCGAGCTGCTGCAAAAGAGCGAGGACAGCGTGGGACCCTACATCCTTCAGGACTTCTTCCTGTACCACATGGTCATGCGCGGCGGCTCCCCCGCCAAGGTGCTCCGCCTGGCCGAGCTGGCCTTCAAGGGCGAGTTTGACCACGACACGCTGGTACACTGGCTGCGCAGCTACTGCCGCCGCTTCTTCGTGCAGCAGTTCAAGCGCTCCGCCAGCGCCGACGGCCCCGCCGTCATGGGCTTCACCCTCAGCCCGCGCGACGGCCACAAGATGCCCAGCGACGCCTGCAACGCGCTCTGGCTGGGCGAGGTCGACAAGCTCTGAGCCTCGCGCCGCAAAAAATAACACCGGGACGGTCTTTACCGTCCCGGTGCTTTTTATTTACGCCGCAGTGCCGTCCGTCGTGCCGCTGTCTGACGCGGGGAGCACAGACTCCGGAACCTGGACTATGCAGCTGGTGTAGCCCTCGGGCACGTAGCTCATTATCGGCAGGTACCGCTGCGCGGAGTCGCCGAGGGTCAGGTATTCGTCTATCAGGCTCAAGTCCACGTTGGAGCGCCAGGCGCTGTCCGTGGCCGAGCACAGCCTGTCGAACAGCTTGCCGAAGACCTCCAGGTTCTGTCCGGACTGGCTCTCCAGGCCGTTGCGCAGGCTGGTGGTGTCGAGGATGGCGGATATGGGCACGTCGTAGGAGCTGAGCGCGTTGGTTATCTCCATGGCCAGACCGCATATCGCCGTCTCCGCCGTGGGCGTGCTGCTCAGCTGTACGTTGTAGCCTATGGCCGCGTCGGTGACGGGCATGGACAGGCTCTTGAGCAGTATCTCGTCAAAGCCCATGCCGATAAGCTCCTCGCACAGCTCGATTATGTACTGTGAGACGGTGGAGTTATACGGGTCGAGCCACGCGCCCTCGCTGTCGGTGTAGGCCGCCCCGGTGCTGAGCGTGAGCGCCGTGGCGGGGTTGCGCGTCGGCAGCAGGCCGTCTATGCAGCAGCAGACCTGCGCGACCAGGCATATGTCGCTGTCCTGCTGCCTGAGCGCGGCCACCAGCTGGGCCAGATCCGTCGTGCCGTTGGTGCCGTATCCGGCCGCCGTCTCCGAGGACGACGCCCAGACCAGCTGGCCGCTGACGGGCTTGACCTCCAGCACCAGGGCGTTGGCTCCGTAGGAGGACATGACGGACATATACCTGCCCACGCCGGACAGAGTCACGTCCGCGGCCGGGACAAACACGCCTATCATATCGCTCAGCCCCTCGCCCGCCGTCGCCGCCAGGGAGGAGTAGTCCGGGTCCTCCACCGTGAGCGCGGCGTTGACCTGCATCAGCTCGCCGTCCGTGGCCGTGCCGTCGCCGGACGAGGCGTCGGACTGCGCGCCGGGCAGCACGACGGAGATGCCGTCGTGCTCGAACACGATGTAGCGCTGCAGGCCGTAGAACAGCACTATCATTATCAGCAGCAGCACCGCTATGGCGCCGAAGACGACGCCCATGACGTTCAGCCGCTTGCGTCTGCCGCGGTATACCTCGCGGCCGCGTTTGACTGCCATGGCTTACTCCCCGTCCTCTATGGCCATCAGCTTGGCCACGCGGCGCTCGTGCCGGCCGCCGGCGAAGGCGGAGTCCAGGAAGGTGTCCACTATCTTCAGCGCCAGTCCCGCGCCCAGGACGCGCGCGCCGAGGGCGAGCACGTTGGCGTCGTTGTGCTCGCGAGCCATCTGCGCGCTGAAGCAGTCGCCGCACAGCGCGCAGCGCACGCCGCGCACCTTGTTCGCGGCGATGGAGATGCCTATGCCGGTGCCGCAGACCACTATGCCGCGCTCACACTCGCCGGAGGCCACCGCCCTGCCCACGGCCTCGCCGTAGTCGGGGTAGTCGCAGCTATCCTCGCTGTAGGTGCCGTAGTCGCGGTAGGCTATGCCGCGCTCAGAAAGGTGCTTCATTATCTCCTGCTTGAGGGCGTAGCCCCCGTGGTCGGAGCCGATTGCGTACATGGTCGTGCCTCCTTATACCTCAATTCTCTTGAACTCGGGCTTGTGCCGCTTGTACACGGCTACGTACCTGAAGCCGATGTCGCTCAGCAGCTGATAGCCCTCGCGCAGACCCACGCCCGCGGCTTTTACCGAGTGGGCGTCGGAGCCGACGGTGATGATGTCCCCGCCCAGCTCGCGGTAGCGGCGGAGTATCTCTATGCTCGGCACCGGCTTGAGCAGCGGCTCGGCGTGCTCGCCCGGCGCGTCGTGCCCGCCGGGGACGAGGTCTGCGACGTTCAGCTCTATGCCCTTGCCGTTTTCTATCAGCATACGCAGCAGCGTGTCCAGCTTGCCGCCGTAGCGCTCCATGGTTATCTCGGCGTCGAAGCCCTGCCTGTGCATGTAGCGCAGGCAGTAGCCTATGTGCGCCATGCAGTCGAAGCAGTTTATGCCGGCCAGCTCGATCAGCTCGTCCAGGTACCTGTCGTACAGCTCCCAGCACTGGTCGTAGCTCTCGTACTTGATGTAGTAGAAGTCCTGCTCGTCCCTCAGGTTGTGCAGCGAGCCGAGGATGAAGTCGTACTCCGGCATCGCGTAGACGCGCTTGGCGCGCGCCGGGTCGTGGTTGCCCTCGCCCAGCTCCAGGCCGAGCTTGATGTCTATGCCCTCGGGCGCCTTCTCCATGGCCTCGATGAACTGCTTTACCTGGCTCTTGGGGAGCTGGAAGCGCTCAGGCCCGAGCTGTATGGTCTGCTGGTCGCCGAAATCGGCGTGGTCGGTGAAGCATATCTCGGCGACGCCCATCTTGAGCTCGGCCCTGGCCATCGCCGCCATGCGGTCTGCCGCGTCGAACGAGCAGCTGCTGTGTACATGATAATCCGCGAGAAACATTGGTTATTATCTCCCAACAACGTTAAATCTATCAGGGCAAGCCCCGCAAAGCTCCGCCGTGCGCGGCGGTATCGTAAAAGTGTCTGCGAATCAGAACGGCCAGCTGGGGAACCAGCGCAGGAAGCCGCGCGTGTACCAGATAGCCGTGCGCAGTCCGGTCAGCACCGGGTAGTACGCCACGAACAGTCCGGCGCAGACGCCGGTGACCGCGTACATGCTGCGCTGCCACCTGAAGATGCCCTGCTGCTTCAATCGCTCCCACACATGGCAGAGAGCCAGCAGCATGAACACCGAGCTGGGGAAGTAGTGGTAGGCGAAGGTGAGCCTGGTGACCAGTACCCAGGGCAGGAGCTGAGCCAGATAGCCGATGACTATGAACGCGCTCTTGCCGTCGCGGTCTTTGACGGCGAAGATGCCGTTGGCTATCATGGCCAGCAGACCCGCCCAGCAGAACACGGGGTTCAGGAAGGCGCCGAAGGCCATCTTCGTGCCGTCGTCGAAGTATTCGAGGTAGTAGAGTATCGGCCTGGCGTCCACCAGCCACTGATACCAGCGCGAGGAGTACGGGTGCGTGCTGACGAGGTCGGAGTGGTACTCCCACATGTAGACCTGGTTGTCCCACACGACGTCGAAGTAGTCGCGGGTGAAGAACATCCCCACGCCTCCGTCCAGGCCGCTGGCCGTGCCGTAGTGGTAGTAGCTGACATAGTATATCGCCGCCGGTATGGCCACGAAGAACAGCAGGCAGAACGCGCAGTTGCCGATAAAGCGCTTGGCAAAGCCGGGCTTTTTCACCTGCGTTATCCAGTATACCAGCCAGATGACGGCGAGGCCGCCTCCGGCGTAGATGCACGTCCACTTGCTGGCCGCGCCCAGGCCGAAGAATACGCCCGACAGCGCCAGATACCGCCACTTGCCCCCGCTGACGAAGCGCCACATGAACAGGTACATCAGCAGTATGAAGAACACGCTGTACGTGTCTATGGTGGCGATGCGCGTCTGCACGAAGTGCATGAAGTCAAACGCGAAGATGATCGTGCCGCAGGCGCTTATCGCGCTCGAGCGCGTCATGCGCTTGAGGAACACGTACAGGATGGGCAGCATCAGCGCGCCGAAAAGCGTGCCCATGAAGCGCCAGCCAAAGGGCGTCATGCCGAACAGGCGGATGCCTATGCCGATTATCTCCTTGCCCAGCGGCGGGTGGGTTATCTCATAGGGGTAGACGTTCTCTATGTGCTCCAGCGCCGTGCGCGCGTGGTATATCTCGTCAAAGTAGCTGCTGTTCATGTACGACGGGCGCACCGGCACGGTGTCCTGCTCGTCGAACAGCGGCGTGCAGCCGGCGTCATACTCAAAGCCGGATGCGTCAAGCTGCGTGCCTTCGGAGTCATATATGGCGAGCTCGCCGAGGCTCAGCTCGGCCGAGGCCACGAGCCGTATGTAGCGCGTGGTCGTCTCCTCCACGCCCTCGCTCGCGGGGAAGAAGTCCTGCCATTTAAAGAGGTCGGCGTACTCCTGCTCCAGCGTTCCGGCGTCCCACCAGGTGGTGCCGTCCGTGGAAAACTGCATCTCGTACCTGCCGGTGTGCAGCCCCGTGTAGTAGCGCACGATGCCTATGTCGTACTCCTCGCCGAGGTCGATGAGCGCGTACCGGCCGCGCTCGGTAAAGCGGCACCAGCTCTGCGGAGCGGTCGTGTCGCCCAGGCCGGTGAAGGCCACCACGGCGTAGCACACGGTGATAATCAGGCAGAGCAGCGCGTCTAGCTTCACCAGCCGCCCCTCGCGGCTTTCAAAGCCGAACCTGGGCTTTTCCGCGCGTCCCGTCTCGGGGTCTGCGGGCAGGCGCGAGTCGGCAAAGGCCGGCATCCAGCGCCGCGCGACCATTATAACGAAGAAAGCCGCAAGAACGGGGAATATATAAGTAAGGTAGGACATACGCTCTCCCTCATCCATCCAAATTATTGGGCATCATAGTATTATACACGTTTTTTCGCCCGATGTCTACACTCAGCCAGCGTTTCCAGCCCCGCCGCGGCGAGGATGCACAAAAACGGCAGCACGAAATAGCGGTAGCGCGACTGCACCTCTATCAGCAGATAGGCCGCGAAGTTTATCGCCACCGCAGCCTTCACGGCGGCGTGAGCCGCGCCGGAGCGCCGCTTCAGGCTGCCCACAACGGCGAGCGCGCTCATGGCGATGAACGTCGCGCGCTCGGCCAGGCGCATGAAGTAGTCCGAGGCGTGCTCGACGCCCAGCCAGCTGTCGGCGTAGCCGCCCCAGAAGCTCGCCGCCTTCCCGGCGAAGAAGCCCGGCACGCCGCCGGCTCCGCCCGCGTCGGAGAGCGAGGCGCGTATCGCGTCCAGCGCGGCGGCGCGGCGCTCGCCCGCGCTCTCCGGCTCGAGTATCCAGGCGTTGGCGTCGGAGTAGCGCCCGCCGCTCGCCGTGTCCAGGCCGAGCACGAACTTCCACTCCGGCGCGGCGTTGCCTATGCCGCCGGGGACGAGCAGTCCCACGGCCCATTGCAGCGCGAAATAGGCCAGCAGCAGCGCGGCGAGGTCTCGCAGCAGCGCCCTCCAGTCCTCCCCGCGCGCGAGCGCAAGCACGGCGGCGACGGCGAGGCCGCCCACGGCGATTATCCCCTCCGGGCGCATCAGGTTCCCCGCCGCGAGCGCGCAGCCCGCCAATGCGGCGCGACGCCAGCCGGAGCCGGACACCGCCAGATACACACCCAGGAGTATAAGCGCGAGCGACACGCACTGGTTTGTCGCCACCGGCGTGAGCATTATCGCCCCGGGGCTTAGCGCGTAGAGCAGCGCGGCGGCGAAGGCCGCCCCGTCCGACGTAAAGCGCCTCGCTGCCGCGAACACCAGCCAGGCCGTCAGCGCGCCCCAGGCGGCGTTCAGCAGCCCCAGCGCGGTAGTACCTCCGCCGAGGGCTATGACCAGCGCCTCGTAGTACACGAAGGGCTTCTGATAGCCCCAAAGCTCGAAATACTCCCCGCTCAGCGCGCCGGGATTGACTCCGGCCACTTCCTGAGCCGCGGAATACAGCAGCTCGAAGTCGCTGACCGGCACGGTCTCCACGCTCAAAGTGTAGGCCGCGCGCACGGCCAGGGCTGTAAGAGCCACGGCGGCGCCCAGCTTTGCTGCCGAAAAGCGCCGCGTCCCCCTCGCCGGCAGCGCGAGCAGCAGCGCCGCGGCCACGCCCGCGAGGCAGATAGCCGCGCCGTGCTTCGGGGCGTCCAGCAGCACGTAGGCCGCCGCCGCGCAGAGCATGGCCGCGCAGACTGCTGCCGAGACCGCGCTCAGCAGTGTGTCAAGCACGGTATGTGTCTTGATGTGAGCGTTTTCCAAACGCGCATCCCCTTTTGCAAGTTATTGGCTCTGCGCCGTGCAATCCCGGCGCGGCCGCCAAAATAGTATTTGTTCACCGCCTGACAAGCTTGACATAACGCTTTCACGTGGTGTAAAATGACATGATAATATTTCAGGGGTCATGGGGAGACCCCTTTGATATTAACTCTTTCGGGGCCGCCGCGCGACGGACGCTTTGCGGCGCTCGCCCCTTATTGTTCTATCACAAAGAGAAGGAGGAATAGACTGAAACTATGTTTTGGGAAATACTAGGCATCGTGATCGGCGTGATCGTGGTGCTGGTCATAGGGTTCCTGCTGGGTATTGTGTACCGCAAAAAGGTCGCCGAACGCGAAATATCCAGCGCCGAGGAGGAGGCCAAGCGCATCATCAACGAGTCAATCAAGGCCGCTGAGAGCAAAAAGCGCGAAGCCCTTGTCGAAGCGCGCGAGGAGATACACAAGAACCGCACGGAGTATGAGCGCGAGGTCAAAGAGCGCCGCAACGAGCTCTCCAAGCAAGAGCGCCGCCTTCAGCAGAAGGAGGAGAACCTCGACCGCAAGACCGACGCCCTGGAGAAAAAGACCGAGAGCCTCAACCAGAAGCTCTCCCAGGCCGAGGCCATGCAGGAGGAGGTCAAGCTTGTAAAAAAGAGCCAGCTGGAAATGCTCGAGAAGATCTCCGGCTACACGCAGGAGGAGGCCAAGCAGTACCTTATCTCCAACATTGAGACCGAGGTCACTCACGAAATGGCCGCCAAGGTGCGCGAGGTCGAGGCCAAGTACAAAGACGAGGCCGAGGAGCGCGCCCGCGAGATCATCGCCACCGCCATCCAGCGCTGCGCGGCAGATCACGCCAGCGAAATCACCGTCTCCGTCGTACCACTCCCCAACGACGAGATGAAAGGCCGTATCATAGGACGAGAGGGACGCAACATTCGTTCCATAGAAACGCTCACCGGCTGCGATTTGATCATCGACGACACCCCCGAGACTATCACCGTCTCCAGCTTTGACCCCGTCAGGCGCGAGATAGCGCGCATAGCGCTCGAGCGGCTCATCCAGGACGGGCGCATCCACCCGGCGCGCATCGAGGAAATGGTCGCCAAAGCCCAGCGCGAGGTCAACGCCACCATCAAGGCGGAGGGCGAGCGCGCCGCGTTCGAGACGAACATCCACGGCCTGCACCCGGAGATAATCCGCCTGCTCGGCCGCATGAAGTACCGCACCAGCTACGGCCAGAACGTCCTCAACCACTCCATCGAGGTCGCGCACATCGCGGGTCTGCTCGCCGCCGAGCTGGGCGTGGACGTCACCACCGCCAAGCGCGCGGGACTGCTGCACGACCTGGGCAAGAGCATCGACCACGAGGTCGAGGGCAGCCACGTCACCATCGGCGTGGACATCGCCCGCAAGTACAAGGAGTCCCCCGAGGTCATCCACGCCATCGAGGCTCACCACGGCGACGTGGAGGCTCACAGCGTGATAGCCTGTCTCGTGCAGGCCGCCGACGCCATCTCCGCCTCCCGCCCCGGAGCCAGGCGCGAGAACATCGAAAACTACGTCAAGCGCCTCGAAAAGCTCGAGGAGGTCACGCGCAGTTTCCCCGGCATCGAGAGCTGCTACGCCATACAGGCCGGCCGCGAGATCCGCGTCATGGTCAAGCCCGACCAGGTCAGCGAGGATCAAATGGTGCTGCTGGCGCGCGACATCGCCAAGAAGATCGAGAGCGAACTCACCTACCCCGGCCAGATCAAAGTCCACGTGCTGCGTGAGACCAAGGCCGTGGAGTACGCGAAGTGAGCTACGCCAAACGCAAAAATCCGCTGTCGGCTCGAGGCTCGCCCCGAGCCGGCAGCTTTGCCATTCGGAGGTTCAAATGGACAGGGAAAAACGCAGAGAGCTGATGGAGAGCTACAAAAGCCGCCACCCGGAGATGGGCGTGGTGGCCATCCGCTGCACGGCCACCGGCGACGTGTTCGTCGGCGCGTCCAAGGACACGAAGGCGGACATAAACAGCAACCGCTTCAAGCTCGCCTCCGGCAGCCACCGGAACCGGGAGCTGGCTCAGCTCTGGAGCCGGTACGGGCAGGACGCCTTCGAGTTTTACGTGGAGAGCGTGCTTGACTACGACGACCCCGCGGAGGACCACGGCGAGGAGCTGGAGGCGCTTGTCGTACAGGCTCTCGCAAAATACAACGCAAAGCGGATCTGGCGCTGAACAGCGCCAAATCCGCTTTTTTTACAGCTCCGGCACCTGCAGCCGCTCCAGCTCGCGGCAGAGCAAGTCCTCGTCCTCGTAGCCGTGGACGAGCATTATCTTCGCCCGCTCCACCCGGCCGTTGGGGTACTTGGCGCGGCAGGTGATGTACGCGTGCTCCCGCTTTTCGCGTATGCGCTCCACGGCCGTTATCTCAGGCTCCAGCCCCACGAGGCTCTTTGGCTCGGCCATGTACCGCTCCAGCATCCCGCCCGGGGCGCACAGCGTCTGCACCGCGCGGTGAGCCTCGCGCTGCATGGCGGCGTACCCGGCAAGACCCCTGTGGTAGTCCGCATACTTGTTGGCGTCGATGAAAAAGAGCCGGCGCTCATCGTCCAGGCAAAAGATCAGCGTGGAGCGGCGCACGCGCCTGCCCATACTCACGGCCAGAGCCATGCACAGCGCCGTTATGGCCACGACGCAGACAAGCAGGAAATACGCGCCCAGGTCGTATTTCACAAACAGAGCCACAGCGCCCACGGTCAAGGCCATCGCCAGCACAACCGTCAGCGCTATACCCACAGCGGCGTTGGACTTCACGTCCCGCGCCGGCGGCGCCCAAATCTTCACGCGCATCCCTCCCAGGGAATGATACCGCGTTTTGCACGGAGTTTCAAGTGTCCTCGTAAACTCCGCCGAGGGCGATGTTCAAAACGGAGTTCTTGTCCATACCTTCGGCGTACATGCTTATGAGCAGCGAGTGCTCCGCGTCCACAATCACCAGCATGGTCACTTCCTCATGACAGACCAGCATGGCGTCCATGCCGTGAATCGTGATGTAGTCCACGCTGAGGGCGTTCTCAGTGTTTATGCTGGTGGACAGGCCGTCCATGATGAGCCGAACCTCCAGGCTCAGCTCGCTCTCCCCGTCGCTGTAATGCAGGTAGCTGGAGTAAACGCTCTCATCGCTGTCCACAAGCTCGAACTCCTCCGGCAAGGGGAAGGTCCAGCCTTTCAGGAACCCGGTCGTGTCCTCGGGCAGGAACTGTTCTTCCTCGCCGAAAAAGAGGGTCGTCGCCACGTCTCTGACTTCTATCATCATGTTCTTCGTCCCCACCTTGAGCTGCGGGAAGGCGGCGAACGCGCCGGTGACGAGTACAACGGCTATCAAGGCGGCTGTCGCCGCCTTGCTGACGAGGTTGTACGCTCTGCGTGCAACCCGCCGCGCGCGTTTACCCGCCCGGCTGGCGCGTATGGCGCGCAGGCAGCGCCTGTCCAGCTCCGCCGGTGTGTCCGGCAGAGCTGCGGCTTCGCGCTCGAAGCGCTCCCCCTCGCTCTCGGCTATGTCCTCCATGAGCAGAGCCAGGAGCGCGTCTTCATAGCTCTGCCTGAGCATCTCACGTCTTTCCATGGTCTGCCTCCTCCTCTTTCATCGTCTCCAGCAGGCGCCGCCGCGCGCGGGTGAGCTTCATACGCACGCTGCCCGAAGCGCAGCCCAGCTCCTCGGCGATCTCATCGTCGCTCTTTTCCAGTATGTACTTGCCCGCCAGCAGATCTCTCGAGCCGTCGTCCAGCCTTGACCACGCGCGGCGCAGCGTCTCGCGCCGCTCCGCCAGGATCGCCAGCTCCTCCGGCCCGGGCGCGGCGTCCTCCGCCTCCCAGTCCGACTCCGTCTCCACGCGGTGCTTCTTCCTCACGTCCTGGCGGCGCAAATGGCTGACGGCGGTGTTCCTCACCGTGTATACGACATAGCTTGTCAACGTGCAGCACGAAAGCGTGCGCAGCGTATCTTCTTTCTCCAACAGCTTGACCACGGCGTCGTGGACTATGTCCTCCGCGGCGCGCTGGTCGCTGACGAACTTCAGCGCCGTGGCGTACATCAGCCGCCTGTGACGCTCGTACAGCTCCTCCAAAAACCGGCTGCCGGTCTCGACCATGCCTCTCCCTCCCGTCCGGCTGGTTCTCATTTTATTTATAGACGCTCACCGGCGCAAAATGCAACAAAAAAACTGTCCAAAAAGGCTCTCGCCTTTTTGGACAGTTTGACCTCAAAGCCTCACACTATTCTGCGGTCTCGCTTCTGGCTGTCGTAGTGCTTGTTCAGGAAGGGGCGTATCACGTAATAGATAAGCTTGTTCTCCAGGTTGAACATGTATATCGTGAACGTCGCAACAAATGCGCCGAAAAGCAGCAGCGCCAGCTTGCCGAGGATTCCTATGAGCTTCTTTTTCATATGCAGCCTCCCTTTCTTACCACGCCTCGGAGTCGTCGAAGTCCACCAGCGTGGGGTCGAGCGGCTCCTCGCCGACGACGACGGACATGTAGTTGTTGACTATGTTGCGCATGTCGCGCCGCGAGACGGTGCGGCAGTCCTCCAGGTCGTGCTCGACAAAGATGAAGTAGAAGCCCAGGTCGCGCGCCTGCTCCTCCATCATGGCGTGGACGCCGTTCATGCCCTTGCAGGCGACGTTGTCGTTCATGAGCACCATGTCGCAGTTGAAGCTCTTGGCCCAGTCCCAGACGGCGTTGACGTTGTCCCAGCCGCCGACGGCGTGGTGGCGCATGACGCCCTTCTCGCTGAACAGAGCCAGATCCTGTATCGCCTGCTCCGGGTCGTCGGTGCTTATCATGTTGTGACCCATGGTGGAGTCCATGTTCAGCACGATGTTGACGCCCCAGCAGTTCTGTATCCAGGTCGGGAAGTCGGTGTAGTACACCGCGCTCGGTCCCCAGAGGAAGGCGCGGTGGCGCGTCTTGCCGCCGAAGGGCTTGTATTTCTTCTCGTAGCAGCGGCGCATTATCTTGATGACCTTGCGGTCGACCTTCGTGAAGTAGTCCTCCTGGCCGTTGACGCTGGCCCAGGAGTAGAGGCGGTAGAGCGTCTCGGCTATGCCGCACAGCGGGCTGTACTCGGTCTTGAAGAAGTCCCACTTCTCCAGCTCTATCTGGTTCTGCTCGTTCATCTGCTTGGCGCGCGCGAACAGGGCGTCCCAGTCGTAGACCTCGTTGTACTCGTCCTCTATGAACTTTATCGCATCGCGCAGAATCTGCGTCGAATAGGGGTGCGCGCCCGGCTCGTTGTGTATCATGGCCAGGGTCACGGGGAAGTCGGGCAGGTCTATGCGGCGGCGCTGGAACATGCTGGTCGCCTCGCTGGCGTTGCAGGGCATGTTGGTGGAGAGGAAGGCCTTGCCGATGAGCGGGAAGTCGTCGTTGAACGTGACGCCCGTCTCGGCCGAGCAGCGCGAGCAGACGTCGGCGGCGAGGCCGAAGCTCTCCGCCACGTCTATGTAGAACGGCTCGAGCTGCTGGTCTATGTCGCAGATTATGAACTCGGGCAGGGTCTGCAGCGGGATGGGGATGAGGTTGGCGAAGCCTGTCATGAACAGCGGGGGCAGGACCTCGTCCATGGGCACCATCTTTTCGGTCAGCGGTCCGCCGCCCAGGCGCCGGTCGTTGGCGAGGACGAGCGCTATCTTCTTCGTCAGGCTCTGCACTATGGCGTGCATGTTCAGGTGCGCTATCTTCAGCTCCGGGCCGCGATAGCCCTCGAACAGGCGGTCGATGAACGCAAAGGTGCCGAGGTAGGAGCCCATCCAGCGGTACTCCCATATGCCCTTGAGCACGGGTATCGGGGCGCTGGCGACCATCAGACCCATGCTCTTGAGGTTGTTCAGCCAGGCCAGGTAGTCAGAGAGCGTGTCGTGCACGCCGCGCCACTCGCGGTATTTGGCGATGCCGGTCTTGTCGTAAAAGCGGCTGCGGAGGCCGCCCTTGCCGTTTTCGGCCTGCCAGACGGGGTCGAACCGCTGCAGCTTCTTGTCTATAAAGGCTGTGATGGGGTTTTTCATCGTGCTGCCTCCTTTGCCTGGATGTGTTTGATCTCCAGGCTCTCGACAAAGGCCTGGAAGCGGGTGCGGAGCTGTCCGACCGAACCGAGGGCGTACTCCTTCTCGATAGTGCAGCAGGGCACATCCATCTCCGTCTGCAGCACGTGAGAGGCCAGGACCTTCTCATAGCTCCAGAACTCGCAGAACTTCATGCTCTCGTATACGATGCCGTCGGCCTTGTACTCGTCCACCAGGCGCTTGAGCTCGGTGTGGCGCTGGTCTATCTTGTCGCCGCTCATGAATCTTGCGCACTGGTTCCAGTGCAGGTAGTGGCGGCAGATGGCGTCGAAGGCGTCCTCGCCCTCGGCTATCTCGATGCGCTCGCGGCTCGGGAAGCTGCCGAAGCAGTAGCGGTCGGCCACGACCATCGCGCCGCACATCTCCACCAGCTTGGTGAACTCGGGGTCGTCTATCTCGCTGCCCGCGATGGCTATGCGGGCGCGGAACGGGAACTTCGGCTCCGGCTCGCGGGTCTTCAGCTCCTCCAGCGTCTCCTTGAGGTAGGGCAGTATGAGATAGTGCGGACACACCTGGCTGACCAGCTGTATCACATGGAATTCATAGCCCGTTATCGGCGGATTGTCCAGCTTGCGGAAGTTGCCTATCTCGGTCACAACGTCGCACAGCTCGTTGAACTCGGCCACCGCCTGACGCATGGCCGCGTCGGAGGTGTCCACGCCCAGGCGGTCGTGCAGCGCGTCCACGACTTTCAGCTTGAGCTGAGCCTTGTAGTAGTCCAGCGAGGTCTGGTCGCCCTTCATGGGAGGGTCGATGATGGTTACGAAGAAGTTGTCGTGCTTGACGGGGTTGAGCAGGAAGAAGTGCTCCTCCATGCGCTCCATCGCGGCGCAGCCCTCGGCGCCGAACAGCGCGCTGAGGTAGTTGTAGCCGCCCTCTATCGCGCGCTCGAGTATGCTGCGGACGTAGGGACAGTTGCGGTTGGTCATGTAGTAGGTCGCAATGTCCGGCGAAGTGCACCGCGGCGCGCGCAGACGAGAGGAAAAGCAGCCCGGCAGGTTCAGCAGTACCTCCGGTATGTAGTAGCAGTTGTAGCCCAGCGCCGTCTTCCCCTCGTTGACGGCCTGAGTCACAAGCTCGTTCTGCGCCTCCTGCAGCAGATCCTCAAAGTATATGAGGTGTTTTAGATCCTTCATGTTTGACCCCCTTATAAGTTCGTTAGACCGGCCATCTGGTCGTGGTCAGTCCTGACAATTGCACAAGTTGCCGTTCGTATGTAGAAAAATTATAGTATATATTGACCAGTTTGTCAAACAATTTGCTAACTTTTTACCGAACTTGCCCCTCAAATGGCCGGAATCATGCGATATACCCTTGACATGCTATATACTGTGTGGTACGATGTACCCACTGGAGGCGAGGCATATGAACGTCGACGAGTGGCGCAGTCAGATAAAGCGCGGGACGCTGGAATTCTGCATACTGCTGCTGATAGATAAAAAGCCGCGCTACGGCTACGAGCTTATAAGCACTCTCGAGCGCTCGCCGATAGTGGCGACGAAGGAGAGCACGATATACCCCCTGCTCCGCCGGCTGCAAAAGGACGGCTGTCTGACGGCCAGCTGGCAGGAGACGGCGGAGGGGCTGCCGCCGCGCAAATACTACGCGCTTACGGACGCGGGGCGCGAATACCTGGCCGCGATGCGGCGCGAGTGGGCGGACTTGAGAGCCGCCATAGAAGACCTGGAAGGGGACGAAGACAATGAATGAATTCATGGAGAAATACCTCGGCGAGGTCGACCGCAGGCTCCGCCGCCTGCCGGTGGCCGAGCGCGTGGACATAGTCAACGAGCTGAAAAGCGAGATTGCGGAGCTGTCCGCGGCAGGGCTGTCCGGCGGGGAGATCGAGGCGCGCTTAGGCAGCGCTCGCTCCCTCGCCGCCGGGTACCTGGGCGACGCGATAGCCAAGTCGCCGCGCTTTTCCTGGCGCAAGCTCGGCCTGCTGGCCGCGTTCTACAGCTATGCGGGGCTGGGCGGCATCATTGTCCTGCCGGTCACCGGCATCTGCGCCGTGGCCTTTTTGCTCTGCGGCGTGGTCTGCCCGGTGATCGGCGCGGTGAACCTCGCCTGCGAGCTGATGGGCTTTGACCTGCCCTGGGTAATGTTCCAGATAGGCGGCTGGACGGCGGGACCCTGGCTCGGCTTCGTCCTCGCCTGCCTCGCCGGCGCGCTGCTCGCCGCGCTCGGCCTGCTATGCTGGAAGGCCACCGTGGCATTTGTCAAGTCCGTCAGCGGCGCAAAGAAAAAGCTGGAGGCGTGAATTCACCCCTCCAGCCAGAATATGTCCTCTACCCTCGCTTGCAGCGCGGCGCAGACTTTCAGCGCCAGCTTGAGCGAGGGATTGTATTTCCCACGCTCCAGGTTGACGATGGTCTCGCGCCGCACGCCGCACTTCAAAGCCAGCTCCCCCTGAGTCAGCCCCAGTCGCTCGCGGTAGACGCTTATGTCGTTTTTCAGCAGGATGTTGTCGTCAGTCATCTTCGTTTCCTATCCTGTCGTAGCAGATAAAAGCCGGCGCGCAGCACAGAGCAGGCGCAGAGCGCACTATTCGATCCCCGCCCGGTCATAGCGGCGGAACATTATCAGGCGGGCTGTGAATACCGCGAACAGCCATATGCAAAGGAGCGCGGCGACGGCTCCGCCGTTTCCTTCCAGCCAAATCGCCGTTACTATCACCAGGGCAAACGCAAATATTTCCGATGCTCGCAGCAGGAGAGTGTCTATCTTGCCCAGCATGTACTTTACCATCTCGTCCTCGCTGCGGCGGATGACCTCGCGGTTTACCGCAATCACAATGCCCAGCGCAATGGCGGCGATACCGTACAAGACCCGTATCCACTCCAGCCAGCTCGCCAGCCCCAGCAAATAGACGCAGGCGCAGAGCGCCGCCATGCAAAACGTCACAAGACAGTCCGCTATCATGGTAATATACACCGTTTTCACGCTGCACCCTCCCGTATACCAAAGTGCGATGTGCGAAATATACCACATCGCCCACATTCAGCATACCACGTGAAGTCCGCCGCGTCAATTGACGGATGTGCGAAATATCGCACTTCTGGATTGTGAAAAAGCTCCAAGGCTTGTATACAGGCCTTGGAGCTTGAGTTTTTCGCGTATTCAGCCCTCGTAGCGCGCGATAGGCTCGCGCTTGTGTTCGCTGTTGGCGTGCATGCGCTCTATGACGGCGCGGTCGTGGTCGCTGACGGGCCGGCCGGAGATGTAGGCGTCGATGGCGGCGTAGGTGATGCCCATCTCCGCCTCGTCGGTCTGACCCTCGAAGAGACCAGCGCTGGGCGCCTTTTCGATTATCGCGCGCGGGGCGTGCAGGTACTCGAGGAACTCATATATCTCGGTCACGGTCAAGTCCGCGATGGGGTTGAAGTCGTGAGCGCCGTCGCCCCACTTGGTGAAGTAGCCGACGTAGGCCTCGCTGGCGTTGCCGGTGCCGGCGACGATGCGCCCCTCGGCGTGGGCGATGGCGTAGAGCGTGACCATGCGCAGACGCGGGGCGATGTTGGCGACGGCCATGTCCGTCAGCTCCGTCACGCCCTCGAGCGCGGCCAGCTCGGCCTCGCGCACCGGCGTGAGGTCTACGACGCGAGTCTCGATGTTGAACTGCTCGGCGACCTCCATGCCGTCGTCCCTGTCCATGCCGTAGTTGCGGCGGCTGGCGCAGGGCATGATGATGCCGACAGTGTTGTCGCACGCGGCCTTGCACAGGATGCCGACCAGGGCGCTGTCCTTGCCGCCGGAGTTGCCGAAGACGATGCCCCTGGCGTGCGCGGCGGCGAGGCGGGAGCGTATGAACTCCACCCGCTTTTCAAATTCCACTTTGTAGTCTCTCATAAAACGACCTTCCTCCGCTAGAGTTCTCTCCCCAAAACTCATCTCTACAGCGTATAATATACCACGTCCCGAATGAGTATGCAAGCGGCTCTGCCACGATTGAAAAGTGCGCGGCGCAGTGATATAATGGCTTATACGACCGTCCGCCGCAGTCTGCGGCGGCGCCCGGCGGCACGCCTGACCGGCCGGAGCCTGAAACGGAGGGGCGCAGGATATGACGAATTTCGAGCGTCTGAGCGCGGAGCCGCTCACCGAAAAAATAGCGCGCGCCCTCCTGGGCAAAATCCTCTCCGGCGAGCTGCGCCCGGGAGAGTGGCTCCCTGCGGAGCGGGACATGGCCGAGCAGCTGGGCGTGAGCCGCAGCTCCCTGCACCACGCGGTGCTCCAGCTGGAGAGCCAGGGCTTTCTGAAGGTCGAACCGAGGCGCGGCACGGTAGTGGCCGACTACCGCAAGCACCCCACGCCCCAGTCGCTCTCCGCGCTTGTGGGCTACGGCTCCATCGAAATAGACGAGCCGCTGTTCCACGACATGATGGACGCCCGCATCTGGCTGGAGGCCGGCTGCGCGCGCAGAGCCTGCCGCAATATCTACGACAGCACGCTGGAGGAGATGCAGGCCATAGCCGACCGCATGGAGGACGAGCGCGACGACCTGCCCGAGATAGTTTACCGCTATCACTACATGCTCACGCAGGCGTCGGGAAACAGCATCTTTTCCATCATGTTCCGTGCGTTCGAGCCGGTTATCACCACGCTGATAACCAGGTACTACACCATGCGCAACGCCGACATAGCCGCCGAGGCCGCCATGCACAAGGAGCTGCTCGACCACATACGCGCAAAGGACGAGGACGCCGCCGCAGAGTGCGTGGAGCGCATGCTCAGGCTCGGCATGAGCGAGCTGGGGCGCAAATATGAAAAATGATACTCCGACCGGACTTCGCCCGGCCGGAGTTTTTTTCACAAAGGCATTGAAGTGTCGGACACAATGTGTTAAACTGTTGTCAACTTGGTATAACCACCAACATTATTTCAGGAAAGGGAGATACGGCATGCAGAAATATGACGTAATCGTCGTGGGCGCCGGCAACGGCGGGCTTTCGGCGGCCGCCTATCTGGCCAGCGAGGGCAAAAAGGTGCTGGTGCTTGAAAAGCACAACCTGCCCGGAGGCTGCGCGACAAGCTTCAAGAGGGGCGCGTATGAGTTTGAGTCCGCGCTTCATGAGCTGTGCCAGATGGGCGACGGCAAAGAGGGGCGTCCGAAGGGCGCTGTGCGCGAGCTGCTCAGCGACAAGTACCGGCTGGACGTGGACTGGCGCGCCGTGAACGAGGCCTTCTGCGCCATAGCCACCGACGAGGGCGGCTTCAACGTGGAGATGCCCGTGGGCGTGCAGGCCTTCATCGACGAGATGGAGCGCCAGGTGCCCGGCTCGCGCGGGCCGATGACGACCATCATGGAAATGGCGCGCATGATAGAAGACGGCGTAAACTGGCTGGCCGAGCACAACAACGAGCCGGAGGGGCTGGCCAAGGTGGAGATGCTGCTCAAGTACGGCGACCTCATGAAGCTGGTGCCGATGACCTGCGACGAGGTCTGCGATCGCGTGGGTCTGCCGGAAAAGGCCAAGCACATCTTTGAGAGCTACTGGACGTACGTTTCGGCGGACTCCAAGAGCATGTCCTTCGCGGTCTACGCCTACATGACATATATGTATCTAACGCAGATGCCCTGGGTGGCGCACGGCCGCAGCCACGAGATCTCGCTCGCCTTTGACGCGAGGATACGCGCCCTGGGCGGCGACGTATGGTACAACGCCGAGGTCACGCGCATCGACGTGAAGGACAACCGTGTCCGCGGCGTGGAGCTGGCCTCGGGCGAATACATACCCTGCGAGTGGGTCATATCCAACCTGATGCCGCACGTGGTGTTCGACAGGCTCATGGACAAAAGCGAGGTGCCGGAGCGCAACAGGCGCATGATGAACGCGCAGAAGCTCGCCCAGGCGCCGCTCACCGTCTACATGGGTCTGGACGCATCCGCCGAGGAGCTGGGTCTGAGAGGCTACGACACCTTTGTGAGGCACAACCCGGACAACCACATGCAGTACCTGTCCGACGACAGCATAGACACCCACAAGGACTTCTCCGTCACCATTCTCGACAACGCCATACCCGGCATATCCGGCGAGCACCGCTGCATGATAGAGTTTGCCAAGTTCTACACGGGCGACCCCTTTGCGGATGTCAAGGAGGAGGAGTACTTCAAGCTCAAGGATCGCATAGCGCGCGAGTGCGTGGAGCGCTATGAGTCCATAACCGGCTGCAACATACATGACCACATAGAGGAGATAGTCATCGCGACGCCGGTGACCTGGGCCAGATACCTCGGCACGCCCCGAGGCGACGTCTACGGCTACGAGCCGGCGACGTGGGACGGCATGTTCCCGCGCGTACAGTGCGGCCACAAGCTGGACTACACGATACACGGCCTGCGCTTCTGCGGCGGGCACGGCACACAGATGGACGGCTTCTCCCAGGCGTATCTCTCCGGCGCGGAGCAGGCGAGATATATGCTGCTGGACATGCAGAAGGAGGGCAAGTAAGATGGCCAAGTACAACTATGACAAGAGTCTGCTCAAGGGCGTTTCGACAGGTCCTTTTCTGCACCAGGTAAAGACCCGCAACGAGGCCATAGCCGCCGCCCCGGACACCATACCCAGCAGCGTGTTCAACGCCAACGTGCTCGCCCGGCGCCTGCACCCCGCCGTGCAGCACTGCGTCATCGCCTCGGTCACGGATCACGGCGACGCCAAGAGCTTTGTCCTCACGCCCGACGCGGCCAGAGGGACTTCCGAGCTGGCCTTCTTCCGCGCCAGCCAGTACGTCTCCGTCGCGCTGAACATAGACGGCGCGCTTGTCAACAAGCCGTACACCATACGCTCCAACCCGGCGGACGCGCTCGGCGCCGAGAACACCAGCTACACGCTCACGATAAAGCGCACCAACCCGGCCTACGCCTCGGCGTACATCCTCGACAACTGGAAGCAGGGCGACCAGGTGGACATCTCCGGCCCGCTGGGCGACTTCTACTACCAGAGCCTGCGCGACGCGAAGCACGTCGTCGCCCTCGCCGGCGGCAGCGGCATCACGCCGTTCTACTCCATGGCCGCCGCCATAGTCAGCGGCCTGGAGGACTTTGACCTCACCATACTGTACGGCTCGCGCACTGCGGACGGCATACTGCTCAAGGACGAGATCGAAGCCCTCGCCGCGCAAAGCGGCGGCCGCGTCAAAGTGGTGCACGTGCTCTCGGACGAGGAGCGCGAGGGCTACGAGCACGGCTTCATCAACACCGAGCTGATCAAAAAGTACGCCGGAGACGGCGACTACAGCGTGCTCATGTGCGGCCCCAAGGCGATGTACACCTTCTGCGAGGGCGAGTGCAAAAAGCTGGGTCTGCCCAAGCGCCGCTACCGCGCGGAGATGTCCGGCGACTACATGGGCGTCGTGAACAACGCCGACTACCCCAAGGAGCAGATAGGCCGCGAGTACAAGCTCACCGTGCTGATACACGGCGAGAAAACCACGGTCGGCTGCAAGGCGGACGAGAGCCTGCTCTGGGCGATGGAGCGCGCGGCCATAAAGGCTCCCAGCCACTGCCGCAGCGGCGAGTGCGGCTGGTGCCACTCCCGCCTCATCAGCGGCCGGGTCTATGTCCCCTCCGACGCCGACGGGCGCCGGATAGCCGACAAAAAGTTCGGCTGGATCCACCCCTGCGTCAGCTACCCTCTCAGCGACATAGAGCTGGAGGTCTTCCCCACCGCAAAATAACGCCTCGGCGGACATACGCCTACATCAAAAACCGGCAGCCTTAGGGCTGCCGGTTTTTGCCGCTTTGGCCGGCGCTGCGCTCAGTCGTCCCAATCGTCATCATCGTCTCCGGCGTCATCGTCATCCCAATCATCGTCATCGTCGTCATCATCGTCATAGCGGCCGTCGTCATCGGTTACACCGGTGATCGGCGTTGGAGCGGCGGTCGGCGACGGCGTCGGGCTAGGCGTCGGCGTCGGAACCGGGATGGTGATCACCGGGTCATCCGGCGTGCGGATTATCGCAAAGCCGCCGTAGCGCTGCTCGAGCGCTTCAAGCGTGTCCTGCTCGGTCTCGCTGCGCCAGCTCTCGCTGCCTCCGTCCACGGAGACGGTCACCTGTCCGCCCTCGGCGAGGAAGCCGCCGGCAATGGACTGCGCGACCAGGGCTTCCGCCGCCTCCCGGGCGTCCATGCCGGAGAAGTCCATGCCCTCCAGCAGCGCGGCGCCGTCGGCGTTCAGCGCATCGGCGTCCAGGACTCGCTCCGTGCGGCTGAGCGTCAGCTCCACGTCCGGGTTGATGCTCATGCGCATGGTGCCGTAGGCCGCGTAATTTGGGCGGTACCAGCCGAAGAAGGCTATGCACACGCAGGCGGCCAGCCCCGCGCAGAGCGAGACCAGGCGCACCGTCCGGCGTCTGTCGCGGCGCTCGGGCAGCTTCAGCTCGACAACGTCCTCCACCCTGTCGCCGACCTCGTAGCGCATGTTGGCGCACTTGACGCAGCGGCCGTCCTCGCCGAGGGCGACGCAGTAGGCGGCGCGGGACTCAAGTATCAGGTATTTCATTTCGTCCCCCTCCCGGCGTCGAGCCTGCACAGGTGGCCGCGTATTATCTCAACTCCGTTGGTGAACGCGAGCAGCATGGCGACCAGGTACTTTCTGTGCCGCTCCAGCGTCTTGCGCTCCGCTCCCGCGCCGGAGGCCAGCTCAGCAATGGGCAGCTTGCCGCTCCTTTCCACGGCCGCGAGCAGCTCCGGCCGCCGCCTCGCATAGTTCAGGGCGTCGAGGCAGGCGTGGAGCGTGCGCTCCTGCTTCGGGCAGTTGTCCGCGACGTCGGAGAAGGTCAGGCCGAAGGCGGCCAGCGTCCGGGCGAACTCCTCTATCTCGCCCTGCGCCGCCTCGCGGGTGTTCAGCTCCTCTATGTCGTCGCGCGTGTCGGGCAGCAGCTCCAAAAGCTCGGCTCCGTCCTCGCCCGCGCGCTCGTTCAGCGAGCCGTGGCCGCGGTGGCGGCTCTCGGCGCGGTGGTAGTCTATAAGGCGTGAGCGGATCACCTTCGCGGCGAAGCCGAGGAAGCTCCCGCGCGACTTCTCGTAGCCGAGCACGGCCTCGTAGAACGCGAGCATGGCTATGCTCAGCTCGTCCTCGCCGTCGCCGAAGCTGAGCTTTTTGGCCTCGGCGCGGATGAAGCCCATGTACTGGCTTATCAGGCTGTCGGCTGCGTCGGAGTCCTCCTTGGCCGCAAGCACCCATTCGATTATGTCCTGCTTCGTAGAGACCATCTTCATCCCCCATAAATCCGCGCCGGTCTGTTTTCAAGGCCGGCGCGTGGGTTTTTACGAGAATATCACAATCGGCAGGATTTTACATCAAATCCACGTGAAATCCGGGTTAAATCTCGATTAACCGCTCAGTCGTCCCAGTCGTCATCCCAGTCATCGTCATCCCAGTCATCGTCATCCCAATCGTCGTCCCAGTCGTCATCGTCGTCATCCCAGTCATCGTCGTCCCAATCGTCGTCATCCCAGTCGTCGTCCCAATCGTCGTCCCAGTCATCGTAGAGGTCGTCGTCGTAGAGGTCGTCGAGATCGTCCCAGCGGTCGTCGTAGACATCGTCGTAAATATCGTCGTAGCGGTCGTCAAGTCCGTCGTCGTCGCGCTCGACCTCGGTCACGCGGCCGGTGTAGGCGTCGACCTCGTACTCGTACTCCACGCCGTCGACTATCAGCTCCACCTCGTAGTCGCCGTCGTCCAGCTCGTAATCTTTGACCACGAACTGCGGGTTGCTGACGCCGGTCTGAGCCGCGACCAGGCGCTCGGCGGCGCTCTCGCTGATGTAGCCGCGGTCGGCGTAGGCCGCGTTGTAGTCGTTCTCGCTTATCGTCACGGGGCGGCTGGTGCCTCCCTGCTCGCTGACGGCCTGGCGGATGGAGTTCTCTATCCCGGTGAGGAAGCCCTCGGGGTACTCGCTGCCGCGCTCGAGCTTGAGCACGATGTTGCGCTCCTGTCCGGCGACGGTCGTGTCGAAGTACCCGGCCTCGTCTATCTCGCCCACCAGCTCGGCGGCGACGACCTCGGCGCTGCGGCCGTAGTAGCTGTCGTAGCCGGCGAGCACGGCCTTGGCGTCGTCGTTGAGGGCGTTGAGCTGCAGCACGTTGCCGGCCATGTCGTAGTCCAGCTCTATCGCGGGGTTCACGCTGAGCAGCAGCGTTCCGGCGGTCTCCTGCGGGGCGGCGATGCCCTGTGCGCCCTGGCTCTCCTGCGGGAGGGAGGCCGTGCCGTTCTCCCCGCACCCGGCGAGGACGAGCATTGCGGCGGCCGCGGCAGCGATACCTATCGTTTTGACGTTGAGCTTCTTCATTTAAGTCATCTCCTTATTTATGTGTGTTTGGCGTTTTGTTTTTCGCTTACACCCATAGATTACGGAGCGCCCCCGCCGAAACCGGGGTCGGCGGGAAAAATTTTTTGAAAAAGTTTTTTCTACGCGTGGAGTGGGGGGGACTGCTATGCCCGACGGCGCCGGCAGCGGGTCAAAAAGCTATATGATTATTGTGGTTCCGGCCAAAACATGCTAGAATTGAAGCGGCAAATACAGGAACGCATGTTGCAAGCTCCGACGCTGTGCAATTTTCCGATGGCAGTCCGTAAGCTCAGCCTCGAACGCCGAACGTCCGGCGTGGTATTTCAACTGATTGTGGGTGATTGAACCGTGTCTATGATTTATTATGCCAAATCCGCAGATGAGTTTGGGAATAAGGTCACCAACCGGGAGCACCTGGGCGCGGTCGCCGCTCTGGCTCTGCGCTACGGAGAGGAAATCGGCCTGCCAAAAGCAGCCTGGTTAACAGGCATAATACACGATTTCGGAAAGTACAGCGAATTATTCCAAAACGTTCTAAAAGGAACGGCAACCAACGTCGACCACGCCATATGCTCTGCAGTGCTGTTATATATAGCACGCCTATCGAAGAACGAAGACCCCGCTCTTTGTCTCGCAGCTGCCGTCTCGGCAGCGCACCACAGCGCTTTGCGCGCATTCAGCCGTATTAAACCGGAGCTCAAGGCAATACGCCTCGGACAAGGCCAGGGTAACTGCGTCACCGGGAAAAGGGCGGCGCTTTTCGGGCAGGAAGAATACGATGCCGCCTTTCTGGCATTCATGCGTGATTTCCCCGATTTCAAGCTTTCCGGGCTGGAACGGTTTGTGGATAAATCCATAGACGAAAAGATGCTTCGCGCCCGTATGCTCCTGTCGTGCCTGGTGGACGCCGACTATACAGCCTCCGCCGGCGGTGCTGCGGCAGAGAGCGAGAGCTTGCAGCCACGGCAGCTTCTGTCCAGGCTTTACGATCACATGCGGGAGCTGAGGTCTGGCTCAAACTCAGACAAAGCGTTGAACGCTTTGCGCGACGAGGTATTCACGCAGTGCGGAGACGCAGGGGAAATGGCTCCGGGCTTGTTCACGCTGACAGCTCCGACCGGCGTAGGAAAAACTATGGCGCTTTTGCACTTTGCGCTGCGTCACTGCGCAGCGCACGGCAAGCGGCGAATCATACTTGTGCTTCCATTCCTGACGCTTACCGAGCAAAGTCAGAGAGCATATGAAAAGCTATGTCCGGACATTCTGGCCGATCACAGCCAGAGCAGGCTGAGCAATGAACAGCTGGAATTGGCCAGCCGCTGGGACTCGCCATTTATTATTACGACATCGGTTCGGTTTTTTGAGAGCTTGTTTTCCTCACGCCCGAGGGACTGCCGCAGGCTCCACAATATTGCTCAAAGCGTCATCCTGTTTGACGAGGCTCAAAGCCTGCCGGCGGAGCTTGCCGCCGCCACGATGCGCTCCGTCTCATCTCTGTGCAGGGACTACGGCTGCACCATGGTATTTTCTACGGCTACACAGCCGGATTTTGCGGCTTTGCCGGACTTGACAGACTGGCGCCCCAGAGAGATTCTTCCCGAGGGAAACAAGCTTTACGATGCCCTGAAGCGCACACGCATACGTTGGAACCTGGATCGCCCGACAGCGCTCGAGGACATTGCTTTTGAGATGTCCGCTCAGAACAGCGTTTGCGCAATCGTAAACCTTCGCCGCCACGCGCTGCGCTTGTTTACCGAGCTGAAAAGGCTGTGTCCCGAAAGCGAAAGGGACGGTCTGTTCTTTCTGACCACCGATCTCTGTCCCGCACACAGGAGCGATGTGATCGACGCCATAAACGCCCGTCTCTCTCACCACCTTCCCTGCCGAGTTGTGGCTACTCAATGCATAGAGGCGGGCGTGGATTTGGATTTCGAGTCCATGTACCGCGCCCTTGCCCCGCTCGAAGCCATAATCCAGGCCGCCGGACGCTGCAACCGAAACGGGCTTTTGCCTGGAGGCGGAACCGTCACCGTGTTCATACCGGATGATGAACGCAGCATCTACCCCGGCGAAGCGTACGGCAATGCCGCCGGGATGGTAAAGCTCATGTATATAAACGGAGATCTTGACATCCACAGTCCGGAGTCCATAAAGGAGTATTACCGGCTTCTGTTCCGCACTGTAAAAGATAACGAGAACCTGACAGAAGCAATTTCTTCCGAGAACTATGAAGCAGTCGAGAGAGAGTACAAGCTCATAGAGAACCAGGGTGTACAGGTAGTCGTGCCCTATGACGAAGACCTGCTGGCAAAAATACGCCTGTCGGCAGAAGAGGACGGCGTAACCCCGGCGCTTATCAAGGAGGCTGCGCCTATCACTGTGTCCTGCTTTAACGAAGAATTGGTCAGGCAGCACTGCGAACAGATACCATCTCGAAAAAGGAGCTCGGACGCGCGGACAGAGAGCGATTTTTACATACTGTCCACAGGACATGAAAAGTATTATCATCAGGATGCAGGGCTTCAGCTTGTCGCTCTGGCCTCTGATGACGGCATATTTATATCGTAAAAAACCGGTAGCGCAACTGCGCTGCTGGTTTTTTACTTTTCTGTAAGCCAGTGCTTGACAGATTTAGAGTTTTTAATTATAATACTTATGACAGCTCATTTGAGTGAGCTGGGAATTGAAATATAAGCATTATCATTCCTGGCTGGGCGTCGCACTCAGCCAGGAAAACGGAGGTGAAGAATTTGGAAATCGTTTTGGAAGTCTGGGGTGACTTTGCCTGCTTTGCCAGACCCGAGAGCAAAGTGGAACGCCTGACCTATCCCGTGCCGACCCCGTCGTCGGTGCGCGGGATACTTTCAAGCGTCTACGCTAAACCGAGGGAGTTCGTGTGGCAGGTAAACCGAATCGAAGTGCTCAACCCCATCCGCTACATCAGCTTCAAACGCAACGAGGTCAAATCAAAAGTGAGGGACAAGCCGATTTTTACCGACGACGACCGAACCCAACGGCAGACGGTCGCACTGCGTGATGTACGCTACCGTTTTGCCGCAAGCATCTGCCCCCGCCCGGATTTCGGAGGCACCGAGACCCAGCTGTATGCCCAGGCGCTGCGCCGGATACGCGATGGCAAAGCCTTTGTACAGCCCGCACTGGGCCTCAAGGAATTTGTGGCTTATTTTCAGGAGGGCGACTCCGCCGGGCCGAAGCCGATACCCGTCGATATGGATTTAGGGCTGATGGTCTACGACGTATTCGACCTTAATGATTACGAGCTGAGAAAAAAGGCGAGGCCGCGTTTGTCGCTTTACCACTGCGTGATGAAGCAGGGCGTGATACGCGTTCCTCCCTATGACAGCCCGGAGGTTTTGAAGGGAGAGCCCGTATGCTGAGAGAACTGTACGATTACGCGCTCCGGGAAAACCTGATTTTGCCCGCCGGGTATGTAAAAAAGCCGGTTCGCGCGTACATATCGCTTTCAAGAGGCGGAAAATATGTAGGAGTAATATCCACAAGCAACGAAAAAGTCCCCTGTCCGGACATCGGCAGCCTTGCAAACAGCGGTGACAAGTGCAACGTGCTGGCCGAAAAGCGCAGCATCCTCTTTCCCAGCGATGAAAAGCAGCGCGAAAAATACGCCGCCAAGGCGGCGTACTTCCGCGAGACCATGGCAGACGCCGCAAGGATGGAGCCGCGCCTGAAGTTCTGTCTGGACGCTCTGTGTAACGAGGAGGTGGCGGCGAGCGTTTCCGGCGAGCTGGATCGCCTCAAGCTGGACGACGCCAGAGTGCTCAGCTTCATGGTAGACGGTGTAAGCATACTGGAATACCCAGCCGTACGGATCTGGTGGGAACAGTTCAGGCAGCAGTTCCGCCCCTCCGGCAGCAGAGCCCCCTGCCTGATAACCGGCAAGCTCACGATACCCACGGCTACGGTGCCGCCGATTTCCGGCCTGTCCGTCGTCGGCGGGCACGCGCGCGGAGACGCGCTGATTTGCTTTGATAAAGACGCCTTCTGCTCTTACGGTTTAAAGCAGGGCGCCAACGCGCCCGTGTCTGAAGACGCATTTGCCGGAGTGAAAGCTGCGCTTGATGAGCTTCTGAAGAATGCTCCGGTCTTGTCCGGCATGAAATTCGTCCATTGGTACGACAAGCCAGTTGAGGCGGAGTGCGACTGCATTGACTCCATCATATGCTCCGCATTTAACGACGAAGACGACGAAGATGCAGGCCTCCGGCAGGAACCGGATGTAGACCCCAAACTGGCAAGAGATCAGGCAAACGAGCACATAGCTTCGGTCAAAGCAGGTACGACCGTGCATGATTTGCCCAACCTATACTATATTTTACTGCTCAGCGGAGTAGGCGGCCGTGTCATGGTGCGTTCCTATGAAGTGGGCAATTATGGGCAATTGACCGAAAATCTGAGGAAGTGGGAGAGCGACCTGTCTCTCACCAACAGCTCGGGCACCGCAGCAATCAAGCCCGCCAAATTGTCTGCCAGGCTTATTCGCCTGATGGCAAAGCAGAGCTCGGACAAAAATGTTTTTGATCGTATGTCCAAGGAGCTGGCAGGCCTTACACCCGCTATTATCAGCGCCATAGTCAACGGCACCCAGCTTCCCAGCGCAACCGCCGTGCGCGCACTGTCTTATATCCGCTCTCAGATGCTCAGCTCCACGGCCGAAAACCAGGTTCGCAAAACTCCCGACCCCTGGGCCTGTCAGTGGCTGAAGGTTTGGCTGTGCCGCAAGGAGAGGCAAAAATACCAAAAGGAGGAGCTTGCTATGGAATATAACGAAAAGCACCCGGATCCCGCCTATCACTGCGGAGCACTGGTGGCCGTATACGGTGAGATTCAAAGACTCGCCATGGGGGATGTCAACACCAGCCTGATCGACCGGTACTATGCATCCGCCATTCAAAGCCCGGCTCTGGTGCTTGGCCAGCTGTCCAAGCTGTCAAATTATCACATTGGCAAATTGTCTAATTGGCAGAAGAAGGATTATGCTGAGCTGCGCGATCAAGTCGCTTGTGCCATAGGGGATAACGTTCCGACCGTTCTGAGCCCAGAGCTGCAGTCGTACTTTGCACTGGGCTACTACCAGATGTGCGCCAAAATAGCAAAAGACCGTCGTATCCGCGCCGCAGCCGCCGCGGAAAAGAAAGCTGACTGAGGAGGAGAGAAACATGGCTATCCAGAACCGTTATGAATTCGTGTACTACGTCGCGTGCACCAACGCCAACCCAAACGGTGATCCCGACATGGGAAACGCCCCGCGCATCGATCCCCAGACCATGCAGGGCTTTATAACCGACGTGGCCATCAAGCGCCGCATACGCAACTACATACAGACAGCATATGCCGGCCAGCCCGGCATGAACATCATCGTACAGCAGTCTACGAATCTCAACCGCCACATAGCCGAGGCCAAACGCGCCGCAGGCGTTGAGGACTGTGCCAAGGAGAAGGAAGCTGTATACGCCGGCCGCAAGAAGGCGTGTGAGCTTTTCTTCGACGTGCGAACCTTCGGCGCCGTCATGTCCACCGGCCCCAACGCGGGTCAGGTGCGCGGTCCCGTGCAGATAGCCTTCGGAAAAAGCCTGGACCCCGTGCTGCCCATGGACATCTCCATAACGCGCACAGCCGTTGCCGAAACCATCAAGGACGGCAAGGTGGAGGACTATCTGAAAATGGAGGCGGAAACCGCCGAGGACAAATTGCGCACGATGGGTCGAAAGCAGCTGATACCCTTTGGTCTCTACGAGATTAGAGGCTTCATCAGCGCCAACCTTGCGGCTGAGACCGGCTTCGACGACGATGACCTCCAGGCTCTGTTCGAGGCCATTTTGAATATGTACGAGCATGACCACTCTGCCAGCAAGGGTGAGATGTCAGTTGTCTCGCCGCTGATAATCTTCAAGCATGTCGGCAACGACAGCGATGCGGTTCAGCGGGTGCGCCAGGCCAAGCTGGGCTGCGCTCCCGCGCATAAGCTGTTTGAGCTTGTACATGTACAGAAGAAAGCTGACGTAGAATTTGCCAGGAGCTATCGCGATTATGATGCCGTAGTCAGCGTCGACAATGTGCCCTCGGGCGTGGAGATCGGCTTTCAGAGCAATCCATACGGCCCGATTTGCTGGGGAACGCTGCCTGATGGAGAGGACTGGTTGCAAATTGGATGACAGCGATTATTTGCCGCTATCCTGGTTGGCTCAGGTCGACTATTGCCCACGTCGCGCGTCGCTGCTTTTGAACGAACGCATCTGGGTAGAAAACGCCGACACGGCAAAAGGCAGATATGAGCACAGCCGAGTCCACGACTCGAGGGTCGAACGGCGTGGGGACGCCTTGAAGCTCTACGAATACACTGTATTTTCAAATGCCCTGGGGGTCTTGGGCAAATGTGACTGCATTGAAGCCCGGCGCAGTGAAGGAGGCTGCACAATCAGAGCCGCCGACTTTCCGGTCAGTCTCTATCCCGTAGAGTATAAGCACGGCTCCGTGCGCGAAGAACGATCATATATGATTCAGCTTTGCGCGCAGGCTATGTGCCTTGAGGAAATGTTATCCACGAGCATCCCCTGCGGTGCCCTGTTTTTCATATCAGCTCATCGACGCATGGAGGTTGAGTTTTCGGAGTCTCTCCGTTCGGACGTCAGAGAGCGGGCAGAGCTCTTGCGGGAGTTGTGGGAGAAGCATATTGTTCCGCCGGCAGAATACGGCGCCAAATGCAAGCGCTGTTCCATACGCGAGTACTGTATGCCCAAAGCCAATCGTTCCGCGAGGGCATATTGTCAGAGGCTGACGAAAGAGGCGACGGAGGTTGAAATGCCGTGAAAAAACTGTTGAACACCCTCTATGTCCTGACTCCGGACAGCTACCTGTTCTGCAGAAACGAGACGATTTGCGTCAAAATAGGCGAGGATGAAAAGGTTTCGATCCCCGCTTTGAGCGTCGACTCCATCGTGTGCTTCGGCAAGAATACGGTTTCAACTCCCTTGATAGCTTTCTGTGCAGAGCGGGGCATTTCCCTTGTGTTTCTGTCTGAACACGGGCGATTCATTGCGCGTGTGGAAGGCCCTGTCAGCGGCAACGTTCTGCTTCGCAGGCGCCAATATGAAAGCTTGGATGACCGGAGCTTTTCGGCTGCATTTGTAAGGAGCTTACTCATGGCCAAGCTGCGCAACAGCAAAACAGTTCTGCTGCGCTCAGCCAGGAACGAGGAGTCGGGCGACACGGCGTTATACGACGCCGCCGGACGGCTAAGCGAGCTGGCAAAATCCCTGTTGGGCACAGACAGTATCGATACCATGCGCGGCATTGAAGGTGCAGCTGCTTCGGTTTACTTTTCGTGCTTTGACAGGATGCTGGGTGACGCCTGTCAGTTCCGCTTTGAAGCGCGCAGCCGTAGGCCGCCAAACAATGAGGTCAATGCAGCGCTGTCATTTGTCTATACCATTTTGCGGCGCGAAATTGCGTCGGCGCTTGAAACGGTCGGTTTGGACCCCGCCGCGGGATATCTGCATACGCTGCGCCCTGGGCGGCCTTCATTTGCGCTGGATTTGATGGAGGAATTACGTGCGCCTATGTGCGATCGCTTTGTGCTGACGCTTTTCCGTCGGAAGCAGCTCTCATGCTCTCAGTTTGAGAGCTATGAAGACGCGGTATATCTCAACGAAAAAGGGCGCCGCACGGTCTTGACCGCGTGGCAAAAGCGCAAGGGCGAAACCATCGATCATCCTTTCCTGGGAGAAAAGGTGCAGATTGGTTTAGTCCCGTATGTGCAAGCCATGCTTTTTGCCAGGCTTCTGCGCGGCGACCTGGACTGCTACCCGCCTTTTGTATGGAGATAGCCCATGCTGATGCTAGTTACATATGACGTAAACACCTCAAGCCCGGCCGGTCAAAAGCGGTTGCGTAAGGTGGCTAAGCTTTGCGAGAGATATGGGCTTAGGGTTCAGAATTCAGTATTCGAGCTTCTGGTCGACCCCGCTCAATTGGCGACATTAAAGTCTGAGCTCGCGGCCATAATAGATCACGACCATGATTCTGTCAGGTTCTATCGTCTTGGAAACAGCTATCAAACCCGCATAGATACCATGGGTCGGACAGGTCTTGTACAGACAGGTGAACCTATCCTCCTGTAAGCCAGCTGTTGCGCCGACCTCGGCAAAACAAAATATGCCGGCAGGTTGGCGCAATAGCGTCCCGGATGCTTTTGTTCAAATAGCACGAATCCACCAGCTGTATATTGTACAAGTTTGCTCATTGTCCATCTTTTGCCATTTATTCTGTCTCTGATTTCTACCATTTTGCACATAAACAGCACTTTGCATTTATGCAAATTTGCTGCCCGCCCCCACACGGGGGCGTGAATTGAAATTTGCCCGTTTTGTGGGAAGCCCCTTACGGACGAGGCCCGCCCCCACACGGGGGCGTGAATTGAAATAATATCTAATTTCCGGGACAGTGCGTCCCTGACGCCCGCCCCCACACGGGGGCGTGAATTGAAATCTTTTTGGAGAGCGATTCGATGGATTCGCCCTCGCCCGCCCCCACACGGGGGCGTGAATTGAAATATGTTATAATGCTACCATCAAAAGCTCTGTGAGAAGCCCGCCCCCACACGGGGGCGTGAATTGAAATATCAGTCGCGCCTTCCAGCCTGGAAAGCATCAGCTGCCCGCCCCCACACGGGGGCGTGAATTGAAATTCTATGGTATCGCCGGAGCGGGTCGAAAACCTATAGCCCGCCCCCACACGGGGGCGTGAATTGAAATCGGGTCTCTCAGCCAATCTGGGCACGCAATAGGGGCCCGCCCCCACACGGGGGCGTGAATTGAAATACCGACCTCACACTCGAAAGGGATGATGCGATAGGCCCGCCCCCACACGGGGGCGTGAATTGAAATCGCCAAAGCGGAGCACGACCAGAACGTGAATACTGCCCGCCCCCACACGGGGGCGTGAATTGAAATCAGCGCAGCATACGCGGCATTGGCTCGGTGGTGGGCCCGCCCCCACACGGGGGCGTGAATTGAAATCCGCGAAAAAATATTAAGACGACCTTCGCGGCAGCAGCCCGCCCCCACACGGGGGCGTGAATTGAAATGAGAATGTCCGCGCTGTTGAGAAAACCGATGACAGCCCGCCCCCACACGGGGGCGTGAATTGAAATAAACTCGGCTTTGACGGCTACAACCGCACCCGCAGGCCCGCCCCCACACGGGGGCGTGAATTGAAATTTTGTAAGGAGCTGCCCTGCCGTGCCGCCCGCGGGGCCCGCCCCCACACGGGGGCGTGAATTGAAATAGTATGGTGGGGCGTATATGCCGAGCGACCGCTGGGCCCGCCCCCACACGGGGGCGTGAATTGAAATCCATGATTGAGGATATATTCGATTTCACGGCTCGGCCCGCCCCCACACGGGGGCGTGAATTGAAATTTTTATAGGGTGTGCTATGGATTTGATTCATCTGAAGCCCGCCCCCACACGGGGGCGTGAATTGAAATCCATTTCTACGTCTTTGGCTGACAGTGGCGCTACGCCCGCCCCCACACGGGGGCGTGAATTGAAATGCCGTGATAGTCCTCAAGCGGGAGCTGGAACAGGCCCGCCCCCACACGGGGGCGTGAATTGAAATTGTCCTGGGCGTGGGCGACTTCCAGCGGGACGCGTGGCCCGCCCCCACACGGGGGCGTGAATTGAAATACCGACGCCGAGATAAACGAGAGCGGCCGCCTGAGCCCGCCCCCACACGGGGGCGTGAATTGAAATATGTCGTATCAGCGGGTCGAAAACGATGACACCTGGCCCGCCCCCACACGGGGGCGTGAATTGAAATATGAGGAAAAACCAAACAGAAGTCTGGTGTGGTCTGCCCGCCCCCACACGGGGGCGTGAATTGAAATTCGACTCCCAACAATACACTATGCCCGCGGCTATAGGCCCGCCCCCACACGGGGGCGTGAATTGAAATACTTGCGGCGCTGGATACCTTGCCAGACCAAATAGCCCGCCCCCACACGGGGGCGTGAATTGAAATTATTTCAACGGCAAAAACGTGAAGAAGTACCGGAACGCCCCTTTTCGCGGGGGCAATCATGGAAACGTGCAGCCTTTTATACATGTAGTTTTACTTAATTACTATTCTATTTATTGCCCCCTAAAATTCCGCAGTCCCGACTAAAGTCAGTGTATGGACACTTCAGCTCAAATCGTTTGAACGTAATATGCGTTCTTCTTTTTGGCGGTTCTGTCAGCACGATGGCGTTCGAACCTGTTTTACATATATGATGGAAATCAAAGGAGTTCATGACGAAGTTCGGCGGCTGTCACACTGTTCGCAACTCCTTTTTCCAAATTCCACCTTGCGCATAGAGGGTTGGAAACTGCGGATACTAATTCCTGCACATAGAAATATAAGCAGGAGGTATTTTATGAAAGCCACCGGCATTGTACGCCGAATCGATGACCTGGGCCGCGTCGTTATCCCTAAGGAGATCCGCCGCACCCTCCGCATTCGCGAGGGCGACCCGTCACAGACAACGTTGGAGCCGTGGGAACGCTTCTGCTCCGCAATGCAGGAGGTGGGCCGAAAAGTTACATAAACGTTGTAGTTTCGGGTAAAATGTGGTAGAATTATATCAGCAAACACGGGGGTACATATTATGAGTGAAAACAATGCCATGCAGCTGTTTGAAGACCAACCCATACGCTCCGCGTGGGACGCTGAGCACGAGGAGTGGTATTTTTCAGTCGTAGATGTGGTTCAAATCTTGACTGAGCAGCCGGATTTCAACACCGCCAGGAAGTATTGGAACAAACTCAAGCAGAGGCTTTCGGCTGAGGGAGCCGATGAGTTGGTGACAAATTGTCACCAACTGAAATTGAAGTCTCCCAAGGACGGCAAGCGCTACAAGACAGATGTCGCGGACACGGAGCAGCTGCTGCGCATCATACAGTCCATCCCCTCGCCTAAGGCCGAGCCGTTCAAGCTCTGGCTGGCGCAGGTCGGGCGCGAGCGTATAGAGGAGACGATAGACCCCGAGCAGGCGATAGACCGCGCGCTCGAGACGTATCTCAAAAAGGGCTACAGCGAGGAGTGGGTACATCAGCGGCTGCTCGCGATACGGATACGCAACGAGCTGACCGACGAGTGGCAAAAGCGCGGCGTGCAAAAGGGCAGGGAGTACGCCATCCTCACCGACGAGATAAGCAAGGCGTGGTCTGGCATGACAACGCGGCAGTATAAACAGCTCAAAGGGCTGAAAAAGGAAAACCTCCGCGACAACATGAGCGACCTCGAACTGGTGCTCAACATGCTCGCCGAGGCGTCCACGACCGGCATATCCCAGGCCGAAAAGCCCGAGGGCATGGCCGAAAATCTTGCCGTCGCCCAGCGCGGCGGCCGCGTCGCCGGCAACGCGAGAAAAGAGCTGGAGCGCGAGATGGGCCGCCCCGTGATAAGCGCCGAAAACGCCAAAACGATGAAGCTCGTCACCGACATCATCGAGGACGCGGCGAAGCTGCCGGGGAAGGTGGAGGATGAGTAACACACGCGGACGGCCTACACCGTCCGCTCGCTATATCAGGAGGGAAATATGAACATCTACCTCACCGGCGACACGCATGGGCGCTTTGAGCGCATCGCGTGTTTCTGCCGCGACAACCACACGACATGCGAGGACGTGCTGATCATCCTCGGCGACGCGGGCGTCAACTACTACCTCAATGGCCGTGATGAAAAGCTCAAGCGGTACATAGCCACGATGCCCATAACGCTGCTGTGCATCCACGGCAACCACGAGGCGCGGCCCACGGCGGCGCTCGGATACGAGCCGGTCGAGCGCTTCGGCGGCACGGTCATGGCGCAGCGCGAGTACCCGAACCTGCTCTTTGCCCTCGACGGCGAGGTGTACGAGCTCGGCGGCAGAAGCTGCATCGCCATCGGCGGCGCGTACAGCATCGACAAGCACTACCGGCTTCTTCGCGGCGCGGCGTGGTGGCCCGACGAGCAGCCGGACGATGAAATCAAGCGCCGTGTCGAGTCCGCGCTCGCCCGCCGCGGCTGGCGAGTCGACGTCGTGCTCAGCCACACCACGCCGCTGAGCTACGAGCCGACCGAGGCGTTTTTGCCGTTCGTAGACCAGAGCACCGTCGACACGAGCACCGAACAGTGGCTGGACGAAATCAAGCGCAGGCTGCACTACGACCGCTGGTACGCCGGGCATTTCCACACGACGAAGTTTGTGGACAGACTGCGAATTATGTATCAGGACTATGCAAGGCTGGGGGGGTGAAAAGCAAAAGGTCGCCGACGGCGACCTTTTGCTTTTATATTATCTCAGCCCCAGTTTTTTCAGCCTCGTAGACACTGCGCTGGGCGTGCGTTCCAACAGGTTGGCAATTTGGTAAATATTCTTTCTGGCATCAACATACATTTCGCGTAGCAGCTTGTCCTCGGCTTTTGTCCATGGTTTACCCCCGTTTGGATACCGTTCTGCTCTCTGCGCTTTGCGCTCCTTCTTCTTCTCCTCGCGCTCTGCGCGCTGCTTTTCAAGGATTGTACCGTATGACTCCAGCGAGCAGTTGTCGAGAACCGTGCGCAACGCCTCCTGCACGACCTCATTTGCGCATGAATCGTACTTAGGCAGCACACGCCCGGTTATCGGGTCAATGCCGATGCTCAGGTTTTCCACCATCGTCCTTGCCATGAGATCGTCCATAGATGCGCCCTCCCATTTTTAGTTATTTTCATTCTATCAGCATGGTGCGGTCTTGTAAACAATCCAGCGCGAAAAGCCCGGTTATTTTGCAAACATTATGGCGCCCGCTTTCCCTTTGTGCTACAATAAATATAATATCGCCGAATTTTGGGGGTTGAGCGCATGAAGGGTTCCGAGACCTGGCTGATGAACTTTATGGAGGGCAAGGGAAACCGCTTTATCATACCGGTTTACCAGCGCAGCTATGACTGGAAGCAGGAGCATTGTAGGCAGCTCTACGATGACCTCATAAAAGTTGTAAGGCAAAACCGCCCGAGCCACTTCTTCGGCAGCATTGTCTGCGCTGTCGAGGGCAACGGCGCACGCACCAACTACAACATCATAGACGGGCAGCAACGCCTCACTACGGTCACGCTGCTGCTTCTTGCCATGCGCAACCTGCTCCGCAGCGGGCTTGCGGATTCTGCTGAAAACCACCTCGACCAGCAGATAGAACAGTATATTATCTCCCCCTGGGCAAGCGAGAATGACCGCATCAAGCTGCGTCCTGTGAAAACCGACCGAGCCGCCTTTGAAAAGCTATTCGGCAGCGCCGAGGACTACGACCAGGCCTCCAACCTGACACATAATTACAACTACTTCTACACAGAGCTGCAAAAGAGCCCCGTGTCGATCGACGAGCTGTACAATGCAATCTGCAAGCTGGAGGTCATATGCATAACACTCGACCTCGGCGACAATGCCCAGCTCATATTCGAGAGCCTCAACTCCACCGGTCTGGCGCTGGACGAGGGCGACAAAATACGCAACTATGTGCTCATGAGCCAGCCGCTGAAAGAGCAGAACCGGCTCTATGACACCTATTGGCTCAAGATAGAGCGCTGCACCCAAGGGGACGTCAGCGCCTTCGTCCGCGACTATCTGAGCATAAAAATGCAGACCACGCCCACGGTGAAGGCCGTCTATCAGGTGTTCAAGCGCTACGCCGAGGACTCCGCGCTGAGCATTGAATCCCTGCTCGAGGATATGCTCAGCTATGCGCGGCTCTATGAAAAGCTGCTCACCTGCAGGAGTGGGCTCGGCGTCTCCGGACTAGACGACTGCCTCTACCGTATGAAGCGGCTGGAGATAACCGTCACGCGGCCCTTCCTCATGGAAGTGCTGCGGCTGAATCAGGACGGGCTTCTCCCGGCGGGCGATGTGCTGAGGGTATTCCTGATTGTCGAAACCTACCTCTTCCGGCGCAACATCTGCGAGGTGCCGACAAACGCGCTGAACAAGATTTTCCTGACCCTCAACCGCGAGATACTCCGCTACGACGGCAGCGCAGACAGATATGTGGACAAGTTTGTCTATGCTCTGCTCGCCAAGCGCGACAGCGGGCGTTTCCCGGACGACGGCGAGTTTACCGCCGCTCTCGCCGGCAAACAGGTCTACCTCATGCGCGGGCGCTACAAGGACTACATCTTCGAGCGTTTTGAAAACTACGGCACCGTAGAGGTCAAAGACGTCTATACGCTACTTGACACCGGTGTTTACTCCATCGAGCACATCATGCCGCAGCATCTCACGCCCGCGTGGGCAGAGGAGTTGGGCACGGACTATGCCCGGATACACGACGCCTGGCAGCACCGCCTCGCCAACCTGACCCTGTCCGGCTACAACCCGCACCTGAGCAACGCGACGTTCACAGAAAAGCTCGATGACCCCGACGGCGGCTACAAGGCCAGCGGGCTGAGAATGAACCAGCGTCTTGCTCAGCTCGAGCGCTGGACGCTCCCGGAGATAGAGGCGCGCAGCCGGGAGCTGGTCAAGTACGCCCGTGACAAGATATGGGCGTATCCAAAGACGGACTTCGTCCCTGCGCGGCGCGAGCTGGACTCCTGCTCGCTCGGCGATGAGGATGCGGATCTTACCGGGCGCTGGGTGCAGAAATACAGTTTCTTCGGCGTAGAACAGCCGGTTTCCAACTGGTCGGAGGTGTTTGTACAGGTATTGAAGCAGCTCCACCAGCGTGACAAGTCCGTGCTGTACTCGCTCGCCTCTGTCAATGACGCCGACGGAGTGTCGGTTTACTTTTCGTACCAGCCGAACAGTTTCCACTCGCCTGTTCAGGTCGATGCGAATCTGTATGTAGAGAAGAATACGAGCACGAACACAAAGCTCAATATACTTCGCCGCGTGTTCTCACTGTACGGCGTAGACGCGGACGAACTGGTGTTCTACCTGCACGACGCGGATGTGTCAAAGGCAGGTGAAAGCGGCCTCCGTGACAGGCGGCTCGCCTACTGGACTTACGCCCTGCCGCTCATCCAGATGCAAAATATCAACAGCGGCGCGTTCAGCAGCGTCAACCCCGGCGTCTCTAACACAATAACAGGCTACTTTGGCGTCGCTGGATTATCCGTCCGCTGCATCGCCAACTTCGACGCCGCCCGCGCCGAGTTTGTCATATCCCTCCCGGATTTGGGCGAGAATCAAGCCCTATTTGATCGTCTGCTCGCTCACCGGCAGGAGATAGAATCCGGCGTCGGAACCGCCCTAAGCTGGGAACGGGCAGGAGACAACAAGGCGTCGGTTATAGGCTGCGCGATGGACGGCGTGAGCGTAACGAACGAAACCGACTGGCCGGCCATGGCGAAGTTCCACGCCGAGTGGAGCGAACGGTTGTGTTCGGTGCTGCTGCCGTATCTGGTAGACGAAAACAGCCGTGAGGTGCGTTTAATGCGCATCGCTGGTGCGCTGCGCCGCTGGGCCGTCAGCCGCCCGGAGATAAAGTTGAGCCTCGCCAAAAGTTCCCGCTCCTGCACGCGCTTCACGACTGAAACGATGTCTGTCCTGCTGCCTGATGCCCCCGAAGCGCTCAGCGGCTGGAATACGCCGAATCACTATTTCTACGAGATTGTCAACCGCGACGGCGAGAACGTGCGCATCCAGCTCTCATTCAGTGCGCACAACATTCCAGACACCCTGCGCGCCCAATGCGAGCGCATCGACGCACTCACCCACATCGACCCCATCCCCACTGGCTGGCAGTGGCGAGTAACATTCAAGACCTCCTCCGTCCCCGTCGCCGACCCTATAGACGAAGCCGCACTCTTCGCCGGGCTGGATGGGTGCTTGAATGAGGTGCGTGCGTTTGAGGGTGAGGCGCTTGCAGAGCTGAGCCGGGGGCAGGAGCAACGCGTCTGATAAAGTGAGTGCATATTCCAAGTTGCTAAAATTGCAGAGTCAAGAAGGTTGAGGAAAGAAGCGGTGGAGCCACCATGAAAAATAGTTTATGGAAAAAGAGAATTGCTATAATTTGTTTAGCAATATGTCTAATTTTTCTAGTACCGCTTATCATAAATATTCTTTTTAAATTACATTCGCCTTGGAACATACTTGTTGCGGAATGGACAGCGGGTGATGCTCTTTCGTATTATGGTGCCTTGCTCGCATCGGTAGCGACTATAATAGGAGTCTATGCTTCTGTTGAACACGCCCAAAGAAACTACCGAAATGATGAGCGGAACAAAGTCCGTCCATTATTTGCTTTGACAGAACTTCGGACACGGTCAAAGTTTAATATCTTATCATTTGGTGACGCCCAAGCGAAAACTCATGAGGAATCAGAGGAAGTTTCTAATTTATATGAAGAGTATAAGCTGAAAAAATTCTATATCGTAATTGATGAAGAAGGTAAAATAAACTACAAAGTCGAGTTAGATGATAGTCTGCAACAGGTTGTCGAAAAGAACGGATTCGCATGGCGAAAAGACAATAATAATAGATGGTTACTTACATCAGAGCCTTTTGTATCCATACCTTTAGAAATAACAAATATTGGCAACGGAGGGGCAATAAATACTAAAATTGCTTTCTACAAAAGCGGAACCACGCCTGAGGCCATACCATTATTTACAGTCATGCAAGGCGAAAACAATTATATTCATATTGTTAGCAAAAAGGTGACTGTTTTATCCGGGAATAACTATACACTCGAAATAAAGTATGGTGATATTCTTGGCAATATGTATTCACAAAAATATCCTATTGAATTTAACTATGATACGGATAGCGGCCATTTTTACCGGCAGATTGATTTAGCTGGTATGCAAGAAATGGCTGATGTAGATACGGAGGCAAACTAAATGGATTACATGAAGTTTGAAACCCCGGATGGGGTGGAGCAGAACATAGAACGCATTGCTGAGCTGTTCCCCAACTGCGTCACGGAGATGCGTGACGAGGACGGCAAGGTCAAGCGTGGAATCAATTTTGAAATGCTCAAGCAGATGCTGTCGCCGGATGTGGTGGACGGGGACGAGTGCTATGAGTTTACATGGGTGGGTAAGAAGGCGTCCATCGTGGAGGCCAACAAGCCCATCCGCAAGACCCTGCGCCCCTGCCCGGGGGAGAGCAAGAACTGGGACACAACTGAAAACCTGTACATCGAGGGAGACAACCTTGAAGTGCTCAAGCTGTTGCAGGAGGCCTATCTGGGTAAGGTGAAGATGATCTACATCGACCCGCCCTACAACACCGGGCATGATTTTGTCTACCCCGATTCATTCGTTATGAAGCAGGATTCATATGATATTGGTAGTGGTTACTTTGATGATGAAGGTAACATAAATTATAGTAGAACAAACGAAACAGGTCGTCCCCGTTATCATTCCGACTGGTGTTCTCTCATATATTCCCGCCTCGTACTTTCGAGGAATCTGTTATCCGAAGACGGTGTAATTTTTATCAGCATTGATGAAAATGAAGTACATAATATGCGGAAAATATGTGATGAAGTGTTCGGAGAACCAAACTTTATTTCACAGCTCGGATGGCAGAAAGTGTATTCTCCCAAAAATCAGGCACGTTATTTTTCCAACGACTATGAATTTATCCTTTGCTACTGCAAAAATATCAGTGCATTTTCTCTTGGCGAGTTACCGAGAACCGAAGCCATGAATTCACGCTATAAAAACCCAGATAATGATCCGCGCGGAGATTGGAAACCCGGCGATTGTGTTGGAAATGGCGTCCGTAAAAATGGTTACTATAATGTTACCGGGCCTACAGGAAGCGTTTTTAATGTTCCCGAAGGAAAACATTGGGTCTATACACCTGAAACCATGAAAAGGCTGATTGAAGAAAATCGTATTTGGTGGGGGAAAGATGGTAATAGCTTCCCCGCTGTTAAACAATTTTTATCTGATGTTGGTGGTCGCAAAGCGTCAAGTCTTTTGCTGTATGAGGACTATGGACACACTGATATGGCAAAAAAGGACTTGATTAAGCTATTTCCAGACTTAGTTAAAGTACCTTTTGATACACCAAAACCGGTAAAATTAATCAAAACGCTTGCAACGCTTGGTACTTCCAATGGAGATATTATACTTGATTTCTTTGCCGGGTCTGCGACCACTGCTCAATCTGTTATGGAGCTAAATGCAGAAACTCACACACAGAGAAAATTTATTCTTGTACAGTTGCCGGAACCTCTCACGAATAATACCGAAGCCAATGAAATGGGTCTTTTGACTATTAGCGATGTTGCAAAAGAGCGTATCCGACGCGCTGGGGAGAAAATTAAGGAAGAAAACCCGCTAACTACCCAAGATCTCGACATCGGTTTCCGCGTATTCAAAGTCGACGAAACCAACATGAAAGACGTCTATTACTCAGCCGACGAATACGATCAGGACAATCTCTTCAATATGGTATCCAACATCAAGGAAGACCGCACCGACCTCGATCTGCTGTTCGGCTGTCTGCTCGAGTGGGGCATCCCCATATCCATGCCGTACACTTCCGAGCATATTGAGGGCTGCACAGTGCATACATACAACGGCGGCGACTTGATTGCCTGCTTCGACGAAAACGTCCCCGAAACTTTGATAAAAGAAATTGCCAGACGCAAACCACTGCGTGCAGTATTCCGCGACAGCAGCTTTGCCGACAGTCCTGCAAAAATCAACGTGTTCGAGATTTTCAAGCTGTTATCCCCTGATACGAGCGTGAGAGTGATTTGAATGGGTGAGATTAGATGTTAGAGTGGCTATCAGACAATTTGGCTACATTTTTGGTTGGCTTATTTGGAGCCGGAGGATGGCTTGGATTTATAGTAAACAAATACAATGAGAACAAAGAAAATAGACTGCAAACGAATAAAGAGCTTAAGGCCGAGAATGAGAAATTAAAAGAGAGGCTCTTGCAAATTGAATCAATTGAGGAACATGAGGAATTAATAGATAAGTCAAAAGGATCTATTTATTATGAGCTGCTTCCTAATGGGAAGTCCAGACCAATATGCGGGTTCTGCTGGGAGAGCACTCATTCTACAGTTCCAGTATTGCCACACTTGGAAGCTGGCGAGTACTGGGCGCATTGCTTTGAGTGCCAAAAGAGCTGTACATTTTTTGATAATGATTACTTGCAATTTTCTGAAGAGCAAACAGATGATGGCGAGTTACCATTTTAAGCAATCACACGGGTGATAGAATGAAGCTTAAATTCAAACACCAAAAGTTCCAAGCTGACGCTGCCAAGGCAGTGGTGGATGTGTTTGCCGGGCAGCCGTATTTGACGCCGCGGTACATGATAGACAGCGGCCTTGTCGGTGTTGGGCGCCAACAGGAAATCACTGACGATGATGACTTTGTCGGTTGGCGCAACGAGCCGATTGTGCCGGAGCTACCCAATTCGGTTGTTCTGGAGCACATCAACAAAATCCAGCGTACGAATCAGATAGAGCCGTCTTCACGGTTGGAGATGACGGAGTCCTGCAAATACAACCTCACGATAGAGATGGAAACCGGCGTCGGAAAAACCTATACTTACATAAAGACAATGTTCGAGCTGAATAAGCACTACGGCTGGAGCAAATTCATAATCGTGGTGCCGAGCATTGCCATCCGTGAGGGCGTATATAAGTCATTTCAAGTGACGCAGGAACACTTCGCCGAGGAGTATGGCAAGAAAGTGCGCTTCTTTATCTACAACTCAGCACAGCTGACGGAAATAGACCGCTTTGCCTCGGACAGCTCTATCAGCGTTATGATTATCAACTCGCAGGCGTTTAACGCCAAGGGCAAGGACGCGCGGCGCATTTACATGAAGCTGGACGAGTTCCGTTCCCGCCGCCCCATTGACATCATCGCCAGGACGAACCCTATACTCATCATAGACGAACCACAGTCCGTAGAAGGAAAGCAGACCAAAGAGCGGCTAAAGGAGTTTAATCCTCTTATCACCCTGAGATATTCAGCAACACCCAGGGAGAATTATAACCTGATTTACCGCCTCGACGCTATGGAGGCTTACAACAAGCGACTTGTTAAGAAGATTTCCGTCAAGGGTATAACCGAGTCAGGCAGCACTGCCACGGACGGCTATGTCTATCTCGAGAGCATTAACCTCTCTCAGGCCAATCCGACTGCAACAATTCAGTTTGACTGCATAGGCAAGAAAGGACTCCGCAAGAAAAATGCGACGGTCAACGAGGGCTACGACCTCTTTGATAATTCTGGCGGGCTGGATGAGTACAGAAACAACTTTATAATCTCACGAATCGATGGCAGGTACAACTCGGTTGAGTTTCTCAATGGTATAAAGATGTATGCCGGCGATGTCATCGGCAGTGTAAGCGAAGACCAGCTTCGTCGCATACAAATTCGCGAGACTATACTTTCTCATATTGAGCGAGAGAAACAGCTGTTTCACAAGGGCATAAAGGTTTTGAGCCTGTTCTTTATCGACGAAGTTGCTAAATACAAGCAGTACGATGAAGCAGGCAAGCCATATAACGGCATCTACGCCGATATGTTTGAAGAGGAGTATAACGATATTATCGGCAATATGCAGCGCGAGATTGGCGACGATGAATACATAAAGTATCTGGAAGCCATCTCTGCGCACGACACCCATGCAGGCTATTTCTCGATAGATAAAAAGGGAAAGCTGACTGACAGCAAGCTCAGTGACAGGAAAGCCCAGACTTCAGACGATGCCGACGCATATGACCTTATTATGAAAAACAAAGAGTTGCTTCTCGATCGCGACCCCAAACGTTCGCCGGTGCGGTTTATCTTCTCGCATTCCGCTCTGCGCGAGGGCTGGGACAACCCTAACGTGTTCCAAATTTGCACTTTGAAGCAGAGCAGCAGCGAGGTTCGGAAACGTCAGGAGGTTGGGCGTGGATTACGCCTTTGCGTAAATCTAGACGGCGAGCGTATGGATTCGAATGTACTTGGCAATGATGTGCAAAACGTAAACATTTTGACCGTTATCGCCAGCGAAAGCTATGAGAGCTTCGCCAAGGGACTCCAGTCCGAAATTGCAGAAGCTGTCGCCAGCCGTCCGGTAGCAGTTACGCCTAATCTGTTTAAGGGAAAGGTCATCAGCGACGTACATGGAAATGAGCAGGTTGTTGATGAGAAATTGGCTATGGCTATATGTTATGCCATGGTTCGCAACGGCTATGTCGACAACAATGGCGCGTTGACAGATAAGTACTATGAAGACAAGGCCAATAACGAGATTAAAGTCGCCGATGAAGCCTCCGATTGCGCTGACGCTGTCATAAGGATAGTTGACTCCATTTATGATGAACGTGCAATGCAGCCCGAGAATGCTCGTGAAAAGAACGTGGAGCTGCGCGTCGATGAATCCAAAATGGCAATGCCAGAATTCAAAGCTCTTTGGAACCGCATCAGCCCCAAGTCAATGTATGTTGTTGACTTTGATACTGATGAATTAGTCGCAAGGGCAATTGTCGCGTTGAATGAACGTCTGGATGTGCCTAAAATATTCTTTAAAGTTGAAACCGGTACGATGGATGAAATTCAATCCAAGGATGCTCTACTTGAGGGTGAGGCATTCTCCAAATCGAAGTCAGAATCCTATGATGCCTCAAAGCGCATACAGGTAAACAACAGTGTAAAATATGATTTGGTAGGGAAACTTGTAGATGGCACCGGACTCACGAGAAAAACGATTGTCCAAATTCTTACTGGAATAAACAAAGTGGTGTTCAATCAGTTCAAAAACAACCCGGAAGAATTCATTATCAAAGCCGCCGGCCTTATTAACGACGAGAAAGCTACGGCAATTATCCAGCACATTACTTACAACATACTTGACGACAGCTACGGAACGGATATTTTTACAGAGCCGACCATCAAAGGCAAGCTCGGTGCAAATGCAATGAAGGCCCAGAGGCATCTTTATGACTTTATCGTGTATGACTCTGAGAAAGAGCGTAGATTTGCCGCCGAACTCGATATAAATACAAGCGTTGCCGTATATGTGAAGCTCCCTAGTGGTTTTTATATTTCAACGCCCGTTGGACACTATAACCCTGACTGGGCCATCGCCTTTTATGAGGGTACTGTGAAACACATTTACTTCGTAGCTGAAACAAAAGGTTCGATGCAATCAATGCAACTACGAGGTATCGAAGAGGCCAAGATTCATTGTGCGCGGGAGCATTTCAAGGCCATAAGCGGAGACGGTGTCATATACGACGTTGTGGATAGCTACCAAGCACTGCTGGATAGGGTTATGCGTTGAGTGCTTCATCGCGCAAGCAATGAGTGTGGGCCCCCATTTGCGAAATTCGCAAGTGGGGCAAGAGGCCGGCCACTCACAAAAAACTTGTTAGGGTCAAAGCCCCAAACCCCATAAAACTCAAAACTTCCCGGCCTCGTGGTCGGGAGGTTTTTCGGCGGCGCGTCCATAGGACGCTTTTTTCTGCTGCACTCTTTCGCAGCATCAAGACTAAAATAGGTAAATCAGCAAAACACAGTGACACCGGCTTTCCCCGGAGCGCAGCGACGCAAATCAGCCCAGCACTCAAGTGCTGGGCTGGTTACGCACATACATGGAAACCATGTATAGAAGTGCGCCCTTCGGGTTTCCTCGTTTGTTCCCACTTTCCCTGCACCTCGCACCTGCCTGCGTTGAAACGTTCATAATCTCGTGGTACAATCAGCCAAAAGCGCGCAAGGAGGCAGTGGTCACATGGCAAATCCTAAAGGCCCGAAAGGGTTCATAGTCGTTACGCCGACCGGCATCATCGAAATCCCACAGGACTCGTACCTCTCGTGGCTCACCATGTTCTATCTCATGCCGCGCGTGCTCGTGGAAAAGTGGCCCGAGGCGCTCAAAATCCCGCGCAAACCTTTCAAGGCGCTGCGCTCTCAGGCGTGTCTGGACATCATCAAGCAGGATATGTTCGCCGAACTGGTCTGGGACTGCTGGTCTTGGACGGCGTGGCAGTTCTTCCATGTCAAGGACTCCAAAGGCAACTACGGCGAAATCCCCGGCAGCCGCGAACAATATACCGGCTACTTCCCGCTTTGGCAACTATCGTATGACATTCTCCGTTACTTTCGTCGCAAGATAGAGCGCGAGTATATGTCTTTCCAGATGCTCTTCACCGCCGGGCCTGACGAGGAAATGCCGTGGTTTACATGGACGCAATTCTGGAACTTCGTCGGCAATATGACCGACGCCGTTGTCGAGGAAGAAAACTGGCAGCCTATGATTGACGCCATCTGGGAGAACCGCACAGTCGAGGACTACGAGAACAAAAACAGCGTCGTCCGCAACGACTTCATGCGGCACTGGAACCACGACCGCAGCGGCAAATCCATCTCGCTAGACGAGCTTATCGAGGACGGCGGCGACATTATGAACGTCGCCGACCCGCGAGCAGATTTTGAGCGTAAGGTGCTCTCGCAGGGGCAGATTGACGCCTTCGCCAAACGGCTATCCGAGCAAGACCGCGAGATTCTCAGACTGCGAATGGAGCATCACACCGAGCAGCAGATAGCCGACGCCGTGGGCTTCAAAACTGCCAGCGCGGTGCATAAGCGGATTGCCAAGATAGCCGCGGCGTACGAGAATTTCGTGGCCAAGGAATACCAGAAATTCCTCGACTGAAAATTTTTCAAAAAATTTTGAATTCTCAGGAACAATTTGACCGTTCTCAATCCATGTATATTAGAGGGGAAGCACAGCCCCGAAGACAAGAGCGTTTGCCGTAAGGCAGGCGCTCTTTTTATATTCTGAAACAGGAGGATTGAGCAATGGCAGGATTCAGATAGTAAACTTTTTGTGAATTATCAGAATGCAAGTTCCTCATTTCGCCGAAAAATGTCACGGTATATGAGGGGGCTTTTTCTCTCAAATATTCTAAGGAGGTACTAAAGCTATCAACTACAACAAAATCAAACACAGCATATCGCCCATCGAGGCGGCGCAGCGTTACGGGGCGGTGAAGCATGGCTTCATGCGCTGTCCGTTCCACGCGGACAGGACGCCGAGCCTGAAGCTCTACGGCGACCACTTCCACTGCTTCGGCTGTGGCGCGCACGGCGACGTGATTGACCTCACGGCAGGACTGCTCGGCTGCTCAAAGGCTGAGGCGGCACGGCGGCTCGAAGCGGAATTCGGCTACAGCGGCTTTGTCCCGCCGCTGGGGTTGGCGGCGTGCAAACGTGAGTTGTCACGCTGTCGGGACGCCCTCGCACCGAAGGCTCCGGGCGACGCGATTGCTGACGGCTACGCCGAGGTGTGTACACTCGACGCGTGGGCGGGCTACCTGCTCGACACGGGCGCGAAACGGGACGAAACGCGGTTGGTTGAGCAGAAAACCGCGCGGCTGATGGAGGATTTGCGTGGCTAATTTCCCGGAATGGTACGACGGCAAGCACGTCAACGAAGTCAAGTTCTGTGAAGGGTTCCTGCGCGAGCATCCAATGAAGAGCGTCAACGGCACGTTCTTCACGGTCGAGGGACGTGTCACGGACGAGGACAAGCTCAGGCGCGAGATTTATGAACTGCTCAAACCGTACTTCTCAACGGGCCTCGGCAAGCGTGTAAACAACCTGCTCGAAGCCCTGCGGCTTGAGGCCTACGCGCCCGACCTGCCGATTCAGCGCGACCGCATCCACGTCGCCAACGGCACGCTGCTCCCCGACGGGCGGTTCACGCAGGAGCGCGAGTTTTGCCGCAACCGTCTCCCGGTGGCGTATAACGAAAACGCAAAGCCCCCCGCAACGTGGCTGCGCTTCCTCGGCGAGCTGCTCTACCCGGAGGACATTACGACGCTGCAAGAGTTTATGGGTTACTGCTTCCTGCCGACGACGAAAGGGCAAAAAATGCTGATGCTAATAGGCCGCGGCGGCGAGGGTAAGAGCCGCATCGGGCTGGTGCTCCGCGCTCTGCTCGGCTCGAACATGGCGACGGGGAGCATCGCGAAGATTGAAAGCTCGCGGTTCGCCCGCGCAGACCTCGAACACGAGCTGGTCATGCTCGACGACGACATGAAACTCGAAGCCCTGCCGCAGACAAACCACATCAAGGCAATCGTGACCGCCGAGCTGCCGATGGACTTGGAGCGCAAGGGCCAGCAGAGCTACCAAGGCGATTTGTACGTCCGTTTCCTCGGATTCGGCAACGGTTCGCTGAAAGCGCTCTATGACCGCAGCGAGGGATTTTTCCGGCGGCAGATTATCCTGACAACCAAGCCAAAAGACGCCAATCGCGTTGACGACCCGTTCATCGCCGAGAAGATGTGTGACGAGGCCGAGGGCATTTTCCTCTGGTGTCTCGAAGGCTTGCAGCGGCTGATTGCGAACGACTACCGCTTCACTCTAAGCGAGCGCGCCCGTGAGAACATGGCCGAAGCGGTCAGCGACGGCAACAACGCCGTGGACTTCATGCGCAGCGAGGGCTACATACGCCTCAAAGCCGACGCGGCAGCCAGCAGCCGGGACGTGTACGCGGTGTACAAGCTCTGGTGTGAGGACAACGCGCTCAACCCGCTCTCGGCGCGGAGTTTGAGTATGCACCTCATTGAAAACCGGGAAGTCTACGGCATCGAGCAGACGAACAAAATTTATCTGCCCGGCGGTCGGCGCGTGCGCGGTTTTATCGGCATTGAGCTGCTGCAAAGGGCGGGGTAAAAAGTGAGTTGGAACTCAAAACTCGCGTACGAGCGTACAAGCGTACGGTACGTTCGTACGCTCGTACGGATGATTTCAACTCCGCGACAAAATTTTTAAGAAGCCAAATCAGACGGCTGCAAGTCGGAAGAAGGTATAAATCCCGCGCGAGACGCGGAAACTATTGCCATAAGGAGCTGATTTGCGCTTGCAAATAGATGTGTTCGACAACCAGAAAATCGTGGCGGTGTGGCTGACAAAGGCCGAGCGCGATGACGAGCGCGTGCGCGAAAAGCTGCGCGAGCTGCGCGCGGAGTACAAGGCGAAGAAGTACACTGTAGCCGAGTACCAGTCCGGCGACGGCGACCTGCACACAAGCATATACGAACTGCTGCGCTACAACAAGCTGCGCGTCGCCGAGCGAGAAACCGAGCGCGCCAAAGCCGCTCCGGAGCGCGATGTGCGTCTACAGCGAAGGAGCGCAGGCAAAGCGATAGAGAGGTGATGCAAAGCCCCCGGGGAGCGCCGCTCCCCGGGGGCGTAAGTTATGATTTGCCTATCAGCCAATCGAGCAGATTTGTGGATTTGATCCCATCGTATGACGAGTCCAACCCCGGTTCAAGCGACAGTACGATTTTCTCGTAGTTGTCACGGATTTTTTGAAGCGGGGCAAGTTCACGCCGGCGCACATCCTCGCTCAGCATGGACTCCGTCACCTGCACATACAGTTTTTCGTCGGCTTTGGCGGCGATAAAATCAATCTCCGCGTCGCCAATTTTCCCGATTGCCACGTCGTAACCGCGGCGCAACAGTTCAAAGTACACTACGTTTTCGAGCGCGTGACCGCTGTCCCGGTTGCGGAAGCCGAGTAGATAATTCCTCAGTCCGATGTCCACGATGTAGTATTTGCCGAGAGTTTTCAGATAGCCCTTGCCCTTGATGTCGAAGCGCTTTATCTCGTAGAAGAAGTAGGCCTCGAGCAGCGCGTCTATATACGCCTGCACCGTGTTTATGCTGGGCTTGCCCCTGCGCTTCTCGTCCTCCAACAGTCCCTCGCTCACCAGAGTATTGCCAATTGAAGTAGTGGAAACCGTGCTGCCGATGTTGTCCGCGAGGAACAGTATTATCTTGCGGAGCAGGACAGAATCGGTTATTCGCCTCTGCCCCCGGCGCTTCTCGCGCTCGAGAATGTCGCGGACTACGACGGTGGAGTATATGCCGTCGAGCAGCGCCGCCGCTCTTTCCCAATCAAGCCCGACGTCGGAAATGCCCGGCATACCGCCGAAACGCATATAGGAGTCAAAGACCTCCCTGAGCTCATAGCGCTCGCCGTCTTTATCATAGACTTGAAGCCTTGTCCCGCCGAGCTTGCTCTCGTTCTCCCTCACTTCAAAGCCGTTGAAGTATAAAAACTCGCTGAACGAGAGGGGGAGCATTTTAATCTCCACGCACCTTCCGGAGAGATAGGTCGAATACTCCGAGGACAGAAGGTAGGCGTTCGAGCCGGTAATATAGATGTCGCAGTTGAAGTCCACGCGGAAAGAGTTGACCGTGTTCTCCCAGCCGTCAATGCGCTGCAGCTCATCGAAAAAGAGATACATCCGCTTTCCCGGTATCACGCGCTCTTTGACATAGCTGTAGAAATCCCCGGCAGTCATCGTCATAAAATCGTGGGACTCGAAATTCATTTCGACAATCTGCTCCGGAGTAATGCCGCTCTGCTTCAAATGCTCCACCATGAGCTTGAGCAGGCTGGATTTCCCGCAGCGTCTTATGCCGGTGATAACTTTCACCGGCTCCGTATCCTGAAACGCTTTCAGTTTATCGAGGTATAAATCACGCCTCTTGAGTTCGTGCGTATCGATCATGCCGCCACCTCCCGTCATGCAAATCATAGCACAAACTTATTTTTTTATCAAGTTTATATTATCAATAGCATAAACTTTAATTTTTCGTCAGTTTGTGCTATGAATTGACAAAATCTGCTCAGCAATAATTCTATCTCAACTAATATTCCCCTTGCCAACGCATTTCCCTCGTGTTACAATAACATCAATAATAAACTTATCACACAATAACATCATTGCAAAAGGAGGCGTCCCCATGCCCAACACCATCCCTCCCCGTATCGCCGGCTATTGCCGCATCTCCGTTGATGAGGAGCTTGACCGGGACAACACTTCTATTGAGAACCAGAAGGCCATTATCTCGGACTTTGTCGCGCGCAAATTTCCGGGGTCGGAGCTGGTGTTTTACGAAGACCGCGACCGCTCGGGCTACACATTTGAGCAGCGTGAGGGGTATCAGGCCATGCGGCGCGAGCTGGTGGCGCACCAGCTGGACATACTCGTGGTCAAGGACTTCTCCCGCTTCTCGCGGCGTAACAGCCGCGGGCTGGTGGAGCTGGAAGACCTGCGCGACGCGGGCGTACGGATAATCTCAATCGGCGACAACATAGACTTTCCCAATGACGACGACTGGCTCAAAATACAGTTTCAGTTCCTCTTGAACGAGATGCCGGTCACGGACACGAGCCGCAAGGTGAAGTCCGTCATACGCCGCCGGCAGGAGGATGGCAAGTGGATCTGCGCCGCGCCCTACGGCTACATCGTCAACAAGCAGCAGTTCGAGGTCGTACCTGTCGAGGCCGACGTGATACGCCGCATTTACCGGCTCTACATCGACGGCTGGGGCTACAAGCGCATAGCGAACGCGCTCACTGACGAGGGCGTCCCTACGCCGCGTATGTCGGAGCGCGAGCGCAAGGTGGCCGAGGGCGAGGATTACCGCCGCAGCGTCAAAAACGCGTGGAGCATCGTCACCGTGCAGGGCATACTGGACAACGACTTCTACATCGGCACGCTGCGTCAGGGCAAGTACCAGCGCGCCAAGATAAACGGGCGCGACGTGAAGCGCGACGAGGTGGAGCAGATAGTGATTGAAAACCACCACCAGCCCATCATCGACTACCGCACCTTCGCCACCGTGCGCGCGCTGCGCGAAAAGCGCGCGAAGTACAACTACCGCGGCGTGAAGATAAACGACAACGTCTACTCGGGCTTCCTCGAGTGCGGCGACTGCGGCGCGCCGATGTTCGCGCTGGGCCGCCGCGATTTGAAGCCCGCATACACCTGCGGCACCTATCACCGGCGCGGCACGGCGGGCTGCACCACGCACCACATCCGCGTGGACAAGCTCGACGAGCTGGTCAAGCTCTACGTCAAAAAGGTGCGGGACAACTCCGCGGATATGCTCGTCAAGCTCAACGAGGAGCTGGCGCGCGAGCCGGAGGACGTGGCAGAGACGGAGCGCAGCGCGGCGAACATCGAGGACGTGCTGCTCGACGCTCAGGAGGAGCTGAAAGCCACAAAGCGGCAGCGTGTGCGCGACATCATGCGCCATCCCGAGAACGAGGCCGTGCTAGAGGAGACGTACGATGAGCTGGAGGCCGACCTCATGCGCCGCATAGAGGGACTGCAAAACCAGCTCGAGCACGTCACGGACAAGCGCAACACTATAATCCGAGCCAACCGCGCCGCCAAGACCGCAATGGAGGTCTTTGACGACATCCTCACCAAACCCCACCTTGAAAAGCAGGATCTGGAGCTTATCATCGAGCGCATCTACGTCTACGAAGACCACGTCGAGATAAGGCTCAAGGCCGACATCGACACGCTCCTGCGCAAGGGCGAATATCCGCTCGAAAACGAGAGCCACAATGGCGGCGGCGAGGGAGGCGCTTCCGGCAGCGGAGGCGCGGAGCCGGTGAGCGTAGTCCAGAGCGCGACACATCACGCGGACAAGGTGCTCCGCGCCAATGTTATCAGTGACGGCGACCCGCTGGAGATATTTACGGACAAGGACGGGGAGGTCATATTCAAGAAGTACTCGCCCATCGGGGAGCTGTCGGACTTTGCGGCGCAGATCTGCGACTCGCTGCACCGCTCGACGGACGCGCTGGCGGCGGTATGCGACCGGGACTCGGTCATCGCCGTCGCCGGCGGAGGCAAGCGCGAGCTGCTCAGCAAGCGTTTGAGCCCGGAGCTGGAACAGCTCATGGAGTCCCGGCGCATCTACCGCCGCCAGAGCGGCGCACCGGAGCTGCCCATAACCGAGAACGACGGAGCCTTCACCGTCGGCGTCGCCGCGCCGGTGGTCAGCGAGGGCGACCTCATGGGCTGCATCCTGTTCGCCCAGCCCAAAAACAGCCCCCCGGCCACCGAGGTCGAGTACAAGCTGGCCGAGACCGTCGCCGGGTTCCTCGGCCGCCAGATGGAGGCCTGACCGCTCCCCTGCCCCACCGCTCACGATACGCTTTCAGCCCAGGAGATACCTGGGCTGATTTTTTTCGGAAAATTTCAACTCCGCTTGTAGCAAAGGCCGCAAAAAGTGTAGTATATGTTTGAGGACGGAAAGGAGGCCAGCCATGGAGGACTGGGCAATACTGGACTTATTCTTCACACGCTCCGAGTACGCGATCGTCGAGCTGGACGCCAAGTACGGCGCGCTGTTCCACTCGCTCGCCCTGAACATACTCAACAGCAGCCAGGACGCGGAGGAGTGCGTCAACGACGCCTACCTCGGCGCGTGGAACGCCATACCGCCCGAGCGGCCGGAGCGGCTGCCGGCCTACGTCTGCCGCATAGTGCGCAACGCCGCGCTCTCCAGGCGGCGGCGCGACGGCGCACAAAAGCGCGGCGGCAACTACACCGTGGCGCTCAGCGAGCTGGAGGGGTGCATAGCCGCGCCGGAGGACTCCCAGTCGGCGCTGGACGCAAAGGAGCTGACGGCGGCGCTCGAGCGCTTTTTGGACACGCTGAGCGAGGAAAACCGCGTGATTTTCCTGCGCCGCTACTGGTTTGCGGACAAATGCGCCGACATCGGCAGGCGCGTCGGGCTGAGCGAAAAGGCCGTGACCGTGCGGCTCACACGGCTGCGCAAGCAGCTGAAAAAGTATCTTGCAGAACAGGAGGTATATGTATGAGCGCGGAGACCCTGTCCCAAGCCCTGGGCGGGATAGATTTGAAGTACATATCCGAGGCCGCGGACTACCGCAAGCCGCGCGCCAAAAAGCGCCGCATGGCGCCCCGGCTCCTCGCCGCCGCAGCCTGCCTGGCGCTGGCCGTCTACGCCGGAACGCGCTGGCTCGCCCCCGACGCCTCCGTGCGTCCGACCATAGACCCGAACCTGCCGGTGCTCGACGTTATTACCGACTCATATACCAGCATGGGCGCTTTCGTAATGCACACTTCTGACTTCTCGGACTACCTCACGGGCAATCCGTGGAGCGAGGACATGGAGCTTTACACGCTGCCTGTATACAAAAACGCCGTGGAACACGCCTCCTACGAGCTGAACCGCGTGCCGCTCAACGCCGACTACGAGGCCATGCGCGCGATTATGGACGGGGCGATAGCCGCGCTGGGCATAGACGAGAGCACGCTGGAGTTCTCCGAGAACACGCAGCAGACCTTTACGGACGCCTCCGGCGGGGATACGGTCGTCACCTCTTTTGTCGCCCAAAACAGCGAGGTGCGCATTTCCGTCGGCTATGACCTGGAGCTATACGTTGCGTTCGCGAATCCGGTGAAGCTGCCGGTGGACTTCACGCCCGACTCCACAGCCGCCGAGTGCGAAGCGGCCGGCGAGTACGCCGCCGGACTGTTTTCCGGACTGCTCGGCTTTCAAGACCCGCAGGTGTCAGTCAGCGGGGGTGAGTTCAACTACGACCTCTCCACCAGTCCCTACAGCGTAAGGATATATGACGCCGGCAGCAGCGACGAGGGAACGCTGATAAACTACAACTTCCGCTGTGCCGAGCTGTACGCCAGCGAAGATGGCGGCGTATCCGGCCTGCGCCTATTCAACCCCGACCTCTCGCACAAGGTGGGCGACTACCCCATCATTTCCGTCGACGAGGCTCTCTCCATCCTGCTCGGCGGCGGAGAGCTGCCGGGCACGCTGGAAACTCTCCGCGGCGAGGACATCGTCGGGGTGGAGCTTGTGTACCGGATAAACGAGTACGACGAGTACTTCGTCCCCTACTACTGCTTCTACTCGGAGGTTTCCGAGGCATTGGGCGATGTGATACCGGAAGGCGACCGAGCTTACACCTGGCACTACGTCCCCGCCGTAGACCCACAGTATCTCAGCGTCTACACGTCGGATGGAAGCGGAAACTGAAAAAAGCGCCATATCGGGCGCTTTTTTCATATGCTCCGCCACAGCAGGCGGTTTTCGATGAACTCGGCGGTGACGCGGCCGGCGTCCAGGTGCCAGGCCAGGAAGCTGCGGATGGTGCTGCCCACCAGCACGTACTGCTGGAAGTTCAGCTCCAGGCGCAGATCGTCGAAGACCAGCTTCAACAGCTCCTCAAAGCCGCGCGGCTCTATGCAGATGTGCAGCAGCTGCTCGCCCAGGCGTTCTATGTGCCTGCGGTTGACCTCGGCCAGAGGGGCTATGTCCTCGCAGGCCGCCGCGTGGGAGGGGACGTACATCTTCGCGCCTATCTCCGGCAGCCTGCCCAGCGTGTCCAGATAGGCCTGCACGTCGTAGATAAAGGGCACGCCGTACTTGGCGAGCGTCTCCGCGCCGGACACGCAGTCGGCGATAAACGCCGTGCCGTCGGGCAGGAGGTAGCCCGACATGTCGAAGAAGTGTCCGGGCAGGGGCAGAACCTCCACCCCGGCGGGGAAGCCCTCGTCCGTCACGTCCAGGCAGTCGCAGGGCTGAGCCATCAGGAACTTGTGCCGCAGCTCCTTTGGCGGATAGCCGCCGTACAGGAAGCTCGGCTCCAGCACCGGCGTGCGCGTGAACTGCGCCTCGACGCCGGGGGCGAAGACCTTGCAGCCGGTCTGGCGCTGCAAATACTGGCAGCCGCCTATGTGGTCGGCGTTCGAGTGCGTCACCAGTATGCCGCGCAGCGTCCAGCCGTGCTCGTCGAGCACCTTGCGCACCCTGCGCCCGGCGTCCTTGTCCCCGCCGGCGTCTATGAGGTACACCCCGTCCCCGGAGTCGTAGACGCCTATCTTGGCGGGACAGTCTATGTAGTAGGACTGATCGCTGATTTTGATAAGCTCGTACATACTGCTCCCTCCCGTCGTATTTTGATATATCCAAACTCTAACCGTTTCCGGGGACGCTTTCTTTGGACAAGCCCAAAGAAAGCGCCCCCGAAATCTGATTATCCGAAGAACTTGTTGTGTATCGCCTGGACTGCCTGGTCGGCGTAGTCCTTCTTGATGAGGACGGAGACCTTTATCTCGCTGGTGGAGATCATCTGGATGTTTATCTTGGCGTCGTAAAGCGCCTCGAACATGAGCGCAGCTATGCCGCTGGCGCTCATCATGCCGGCGCCGACGATGCTGACCTTGCAGACGTTGGTGTCGACGCTCAGGTGGTCGAAGCAGAGAGACTCCTTGAGCTCCTCGAGCGCCTCGGCGGCGCGCTCCGCGTCCGCGAGGGGCACGGTGAAGCTGATGTCGTTGGTGCCCTCCTTGCCGTAGCTCTGGAGGATTATATCTACGTTTATCTTGGCGCGAGCCATGGTGTTGAACACGCGGAAGGCCATGCCGGGCTCGTCGGGGACGCCCACGACGACTATGCGCGCAACGTCGTTGTCCTTTGCTATGCCGCTTATCTTCATCTCTTCCATTCGCTTTGCGACCTCCTTAACTTTTGTGCCGGGCTTCCGAACCATGCTCGAAAGCACCTCGATTATCACGCCGTAGCGCTTGGCCAGCTCCACAGAGCGGTTCATGAGCACCTGCGCGCCCAGGCTGGCCAGCTCGAGCATCTCGTCGTAGGTTATCTCGTCGAGCTTGCGCGCACCCTTGACCTTGCGCGGGTCGGCGGTGTACACGCCCTCGACGTCGGTGTATATCTGGCATTTGTCCGCGTGCAGCACCGCCGCTATGGCGACTGCGGTGGTGTCCGAGCCGCCGCGGCCGAGCGTGGTGATGTCGTCGTTTTTGTCCACGCCCTGGAAGCCCGCGACGAGGACTATGCGGCGCTTATCCAGCTCGCGGCGTATGCGCTCGGTGGAGACGCGCACTATGCGCGCGCTGCCGTAGGTGGTGTTCGTCTCCAGGCCGACCTGCCAGCCGGTGAGCGAGACGACGGGCAGACCCATGGCCTCCAGCGCCATGGCCATCAGCGCCACGCTCTGCTGCTCGCCCGTGGACAGCAGTACGTCCATCTCGCGCTTGCTCGGGCGGGGGTTCAGCTCCCGCGCCTTTTCTATCAGGTCGTCCGTGGTGTCGCCCTGGGCGCTGAGCACGACTACTATGTCGTGCCCCTCGGCGTAGTTGTCCGCTATTATCCCGGCCACGTGCCGGACTCTCCCGGCGTTGGCCACGGAGCTGCCGCCGAATTTTTGTACTATTAGCATGGGGTATGTCCCTCCGTTAAATCTGCTGAACGGCTTTGCCGTACTCTATATTATGCCGTCAGTCCAGCACGCGGTATTTCGCCAGCACGCTCATGCCGGCCGTCTTCGCCTTCAGCTCCTCGCCGGACATGTATCCGGTGACGAAGGCGTACTCGTCGGGCGCGGCGTTCGGCGCGTTTATGAAGCGCACGCCCGAGAAGGCCGCCGCTATGTCCGCGAGCGGCGAGTTCGTGCGCACCATCCAGCGGCAGGATATCTTGTCGGGCGCCGTGACGTAGCCCGGCTCGGACGGCCACCAGCCGGTGTAGGTCCTGGTCTTGGGGTCGCGCACGCAGTCTATGATGTCCGCCGCGACGGCGCTGGCCGTGGGCAGGCTGCCCGCCCCGGGGCCGAAGAACATCGCCTCGCCCACCGCGTCGCCGCGCACGGAGATGCCGTTCATCACGCCGTCCACGTTGGCCAGCGGCGCGCTCCTGCTTATGAGGTGCGGAGCCACGAAGGCCGTCACGCTGTTCGGTCCGGTGCGCATGGCGCGGCCGAGCAGCTTTATCTTGTAGCCCAGGGCACGCGCGCACTCTATGTCCGCCGGGGTGATCTTCGTTATGCCCTCCGTCGTTATGGAGCTGGGCGGGACGTTCTTGCCGAAGCAGAGGTCGGCCAGGATGCAGATCTTGCGCCCGGCGTCTATGCCCTCCACATCCGCCGTGGGGTCGGCCTCGGCGTAGCCCTTCTGCTGCGCCTCGCGCAGAGCCAGGTCGAAGCTCTTGCCCATCTGCACCATCTCGGTGAGGATGTAGTTCGTCGTGCCGTTGAGTATTCCGCAGACGGAGCTTATCTCGTTCGCCGCCAGGCACTGGCACAGCGGGCGCAGTATGGGGATGCCGCCGCCCACGCTGGCCTCGAACATGAAGTTCACGCCCATCTTCCTCGCCAGCGCCGTCAGCTCCAGCCCCTTTTCAGCCACCAGCTCCTTGTTGGAGGTCACGACGCTCTTGCCCGCGGACAGGCAGCGCTTGACGTACTCGTAGGCCAGCGTGGCGCCGCCTATGCACTCGGCCACGACCTTGATCTCCGGGTCGTTCGCCACCGTCTCTATGTCGTGCACTATGAGGTGGGCGAAGGGGTGATCCGGCCGGGGCTTCCGGCACAGGATGTACTTCACCTCTATCTCGCTGCCCGCGCGGCGGGCTATGAGGTCGCGGTTCTTGGTCAGCACCTCCACGGTGCCGCCGCCGACCACGCCTATTCCCAGTATCGCTGCTTTTACCATGTCGTCTCCCCTGCTTTCATCCCGCCAGGGCGTCGAAGCGTATGACGCCGTAGAGCGAGCGCACCCGCTCCATGAACTCGTCCATGCCCTCCGTCATGTTCTCCGTGACGGCGGATATGGTCACCGGGGCGGTGCCGTTATTCGGAATGCTCTGATTTATAGTGAGAATATTTGCGCCCGCCTCGGCAAAACTAGCAAGCAGGGAGCTGAGCACGCCCTCCTTGTGGCGCAGCAGCGCGTTGAAGGTGACTATGCTGCCGTGCCGCATGTCGCTGAAGGGTATGACGGAGTCCTTGTACTTATAAAAGGCGCTGCGCGAAATGCCCACGCGCTCCACCGCCTCGGCGACCGTGCGCACCTCGCCGGTCTCCAGCAGCTCGCGCGCCTCGGTGACCTTGATGAACACCTCGGGCAGCACGCCCGCTTCCACCAGGTAATATTTTGCCCTTGTCCTGTCTGCCATGACGCACCTCCAAAAGTCCGCCGTGAGCGGCCGAATGTATTTTTCTCGTGTACATTAGTTATATCACATCCCCGCGCGAGACACAATTGTCATTATCTAAAAATCCACACGTGTCCACGGGGGACGGATTTAAACGAATTGACGAAAGGCGGCGAATTGCCAAATGTTCGGCATACTTATCTGCATCGCGGCCGGCGCCGCGATGAGCTTTCAGGGCGTCATGAACACGCGCCTCGGAGAGAGCATAGGCACCGTCGAGGCCAACGCCTTTGTGCAGGCGACGGCGGCCGTGCTGGCGCTGGCCGTGCTGGTTTTCCACCGGGACGGCAGCTTTTCCGCGCTTGGCGGGACGAATTGGCTGTACATGCTCGGCGGCGTGCTGGGGCTGGTCATAACGCTGACGGTCATGCTGGGCATGCACGCGCTCACGCCCGCGACGGCGGTGAGCATCATACTGGTCAGCCAGCTGCTCACAGCCGGAGCCATAGACGCGCTGGGGCTGATGGGCACGGAGAGAGTCCCCCTGACGTGGACAAAGGCCATAGGCGCCGCGCTGATGATAGCCGGCGTGGTGGTATTCAAGCGCTGAGTACGCCGAACGGGAATATTGGGTCTCGCTTATTTCGCCGAAGTGTGCTAGAATTGTCGTATCAGAAACAGCCGGAATGGAGAAAAGAAATGTACACCCACATCGAAGACAACATCTATACTATACCCGTGCCGCTGCCGAACAATCCCCTGCGCAGCCTGAACTCCTACGTAATCAAGGGCGAGGACCGCAACCTGCTGATAGACACTGGCTTCCGCCTTGAGGCCTGCCGTCAGGCTCTGACCGAGGGCTTGGCCGAGCTGGACGTGGACATGTCCGTCACGGACATCTTCCTCACGCACATGCACGCCGACCACACCGGCCTGGCCGTCGACCTCGCAAGCGAGAGCTCGCGCCTCTACATAAGCCGTGAGGACGGAAGGCGCCTGATACGCGGCATGGCCAAGGGCTGGGAGCGCACCGCCGAATACCGCAGCTTCGGCTTCTCGGAGGAGGAGCTGTCCCACCTCGACGACAGCCCGTCCATGAAGTACCAGCAGGTCAAGATGCCCGACTACACCTATATAGCTCACGGAGACATCCTCACCTATGGCGGCCACCGCCTGGAGGTGATAGAGACGCCGGGGCACACGCCGGGGCACGTCTGCCTGTACGACCGCGCCAACAAGATAATGTTCCTCGGCGACCACGTGCTTTTCAACATCACGCCCAACATAACCACCTGGTCGAACTTCGACGACCCGCTCGGCCACTACGTGCACAGTCTGATGGACATAAGCATATACGACGTGCGCCTGCCCCTGCCCGCGCACCGCGGCGTGAACTGCTCCATGGCCGAGCGCATCGGCACCATCATAGAGCACCACGGCGCGCGCATACGCGAGATGCTGACCGTACTGGAACAAAACCCGGGCATCACCCCCTACGACCTCAGCGGCAAGATGACCTGGCGCGTGCGCGGCAAGACCAACTCCTGGGCCGACTTCCCCCTCGCGCAGAAGTGGTTTGCCGTCGGCGAGACGGCGGCGCACCTGGAATACCTGCTCAAGCGCAGCCGCGTCCATCGCGAGTTTGACGGGCGCTGCTGGCATTATCACATAGACTGAGGCGGTGCACTATGGGTAAAAAGATACTCAAAATAGCTCTTATCGTCCTGGGCGTGGTGGTCGTACTGGCAGTGGCCTTTGTGCTGTATCTGACGCTGACGGAGTACAAGCCCGCGGACGTCGAGGCCGTGGAGACGCTCAGCTACGGCGATGCGGAGACGCCCGGCTCAGGCATAACGCTCATGACCTGGAACATAGGCTATTGCGGTCTGGGCGCCAACGAGGACTTCGTCATGGACGGCGGCGCCGGCTCCGGCAAGCCGGAGCGCGAGGACTTCAATACATACTACGACGGCGTGCTCGCCACGCTCAGGGAGCACGAGGCGGACGTATATCTCATGCAGGAGGTGGACTCGGACAGCGCGCGCAGCTATCGCGTGGATGAGGCGCGCGGCATTTCCGAGTCGCTGGGAGCAGCGTCCAGCTCCTATGCGCTCAACTACTCCTGCCCCTTTGTCCCCTTCCCCTGGCCGCCCATGGGCAGGGTGAACAGCGGCGTCATGACCGTCTCCGACTTCGCCGTCAGCGGCGACGCCGAGCGCATCTCCCTGCCCTGCCCCTTCTCCTGGCCGGTGAGCACCGCCAACCTCAAGCGCTGCCTGCTGGTCACGCGCTATGACCTGCCGGACACCGGCAAGCAGCTGGTGGTCGTGAACCTCCACCTGGAGGCCTACGACGACGGCGAGGGCAAGGCCGCCCAGACTCAGGCGCTGTTCGAGGTGCTGGAGCAGGAGTACGCCGCCGGCAACTACGTCATAGCCGGAGGCGACTTCAACCAGACCTTCCCCGGCACGCTTGACAGCTGGCCGATAACCAACGATGAGTACTGGGCGCCCGGCGTGCTCACGGACGACATGCTCCCCGAGGGCTGGAGCTTCGCGTTCGACGCCTCCAACCCCACCTGCCGCCTGAACAACGCCCCCTACGACGCCGAGACCTCTCAGCACTACGTGCTCGACGGCTTCATCGTCTCCCCCAACGTGAACGTTGAGCGCGTGGAGACGCTGGACATAGGCTTTGACTACTCCGACCACGCCCCCGTCGTGCTGGATATAACGCTCAAGGAGGAACAGTGAATGAAAGTAATGCTTTTGAACGGAAGTCCCCACGCGAAGGGCAACACCCGTCTCGCGCTTGAGGAATGTGCCAAGACCCTCAACGAGTGCGGAATAGATACGGAGCTCGTCGACATCGGCTCCAAGCCCGTAAGCGGCTGCCGCGCCTGCGGCGCCTGCGCCAGGCTGGGCAAGTGCGTCATCGACGACGGCGTGAACGAGTTCCGCGCCAAGCTGGAGGCCGCAGACGGCCTGATAGTCGGCACCCCGGTCTACTATGCCTCCCCCAACGGCTCGGTCATAAGCTTTCTAGACCGGCTTTTCTTCTCCGCGCCCGACCTGGGCAGGCACAAGCCCGGCGCCGCCGTGGCAATAGCCCGCCGCGCCGGCACGGTGACGAGCTTCGACGTGCTGAACAAGTACTTCACCATCCGCGAGATGCCCGTCGTCTCCGCCACCTATTGGAACGACGCCTTCGGCCAGACTCCCGGCCAGGCCGCCGGGGACGCGGAGGGGCTTCAGACCATGCGCAACCTCGCGCGCAACATGGCCTGGCTGCTCAAGTGCATAGAGCTGGGCAGACAAAACGGCGTCAACGCGCCCGAAAACGAGTACGACAGCGCCACGAACTTCATCCGCTGAGAGCCGGGAAAAAAATATCGCAAAAATTCAAAAAAACACTTGCAAACTGCCGCTCGCTGTGCTAACATATAAAGGCTCGATACCGAGCCGATATTTGCGCCGCTAGCTCAGCTGGATAGAGCGTCTGGCTACGGACCAGAAGGTCAGGGGTTCGAATCCCTTGCGGCGTGCCAAAACCCGCTTGTTTCTCACGAAACAAGCGGGTTTTGTTTTTTCACACGGGCAGCTCGTTTTCGCACCTGCCCGTCTCGTGGAAGGCTTTGAAGTTTTCAAAGGTGGTCGTGATGATGTTCTCCACGGCGGTGTCCGTATAGAAGGCTATGTGCGGGGTGACTATTACGTTGTCCATGGCCACCAGCTCGCTCAAGACCCTGTCCAGCTCGCTGCCGGCCATGTTCTTGCGCACGAACGCGGCCTCGTTCGGGTAGACATCCGTGGCCAGTCCGGCGATCTTCCCGCTTTTAAGCCCGTCCAGCACGGCGGCGAAGTCCATCAGCTCGCCCCGGGCGGAGTTCACGAGGTACACCCCGTCCTTCATACCGGCTATCGTCTCCCGGTTGACTATGGCGCGCGTGTCCTCAGTCAGCGCACAGTGGAAGACTATGACGTCGGAGCGGGAGAACAGCTCCTGCGCCGTGACGTACTCCACCACGCCGTCCAGCTCGCGCCTCGGGTGAGGCGTGTACGCCAGCACGCGGCAGCCGAACGCGCGCAGGAACCTCGCCGTGTGGCTGCCTATCAGGCCGGTGCCGAACACTCCGGCGGTCAGCGAGCCGAGCTCCCGCGCCGGGGCTTCGGGCAGGCGGAAGTTGAAGTCGCGGACCTTGAATAGCTCGCCCTTCAGTCCGCGCAGCAGCGCCAGCACCATCATCACCGTGTGCTCGGACACGGCGTTCCGGCTGTACACGCGCACGTTGGCGCAGCGCAGGCCGTGCCCGGCCGCGGCTGCGAGGTCGATGTGGTCGTAGCCCGTGCCGCGCGTGAGCACGTACCTGACGCCTGCGTCGCGCAGTGCGCGCGCCACGCCGTCCGTGATGCGGCAGGACGCTACTATCGCCACGGCCTGCGAGCCGGCCGCGAGCGCCGCCGTCTCCTCCGTCAGTCGCCTGGGCGTCAGCTCCAGCTCCACGCCGCGCTCCGCCGCCTGCGCGCGGAAAATTGCCTCCTCGTCCTCCCTTGTGCAGTAAACTGTCAGCTTCATATGCGTCAGCTCCTCTCCTGATTGCCTCACTTGATATTTTAGTACGGCCGCCGCGGCAGTAACCAAAGCCGCGCGCCAGAAGAAGCGCCGGGGCGGCCGATATCGGCCGTCCCGGCGCGGTTTTTCAGCCCGGCTTCGACCTGCGCCAGGCCAGGTTCTCCGACTGGGCGATGGATTTCAGCAGCCGGCGCAGCTGCTTTTGCGCGTTGTAGACCGATATGTACAGGCTGTCCCAGTCCAGGACGAGCAGGGCGTCGTCCTCGGGCAGGAGCATGTACAGCGTGCCGGAATGGTTCTGCATCAGCTCCTTGACCGCCGACGCGACCAGCTTCGGCTGCGGGCTCTCCGTCCAGCCGTTCCACCTCACGGCCACGCGCCGGTAGCACATGAGTTTCAGCAGCGCGGCGGTGAGCCGCTGCCGGAGCGCGAAGCGGTCGAAGTGATTCAGCAGATAGTTCTCCACCGCGACAAGCTGCCCGGGCGCTCCCGTGGGCGCCGGCTCAGGCAGGTAGTCCATGACGTAGCACGTCTTTTCCAGCAGCGCGTCCGCGCGCTGCTCGTAGCTGTCCGCGTTCAGGAGATCACCACCCTGTCGGCCGTGATGGCGTCCACCGTGCGGCAGTTGGTCATTATCATCAGGTTCTCCAGCTCGGCGCGCTTGGCGTCGGCGTACAGCGCCACGCCCTCGGCGCCGCCGTCCAGGGCGCTGCCGCCAACGGCGGCCACGACGAAGGGGCGGCCTATCATGGCCGCGTCCGCGCCCAGGGCGAGCACCTTGAAGATGTCGTAGCCCGTGCGTATGCCGCCGTCGACGATCACCGTCAGGCGGTCGCCCACCGCGGCGCGAATCTCAGGCAGCACCTCCGCGGTGGACTGCGCCGAGGTTATTACGCGTCCGCCGTGCGTGGACACGATTATGCCCGAGCAGCCCGCGTCCGCGCACTTGAGCGCGCCCTCGGCGGTCATGACGCCCTTGACGACGAAGGGTATCGGCGAGTTGCGCGCTATCTCGGCCAGGTCGTCCACGCTCTTGGCACAAAGCTCGCTGACGGCGGAGCCCATGTTGGCGTAGGCCGCGGTGTCGACGTCGCAGGCGATGGCGGGGCAGCCGGCCTCGGCGCAGGCCTCCGCGCGCTTGATTATCTTGGCGTTGTCGCGCCAGGGCTTGACCGTCGGCACGCCGAAGCCGCCGTTGGCGCGTATGGCCTCCAGCCCCAGCTCGAACTGCACGCCCAGGGCGTTGTCGCCCGTGAAGGCCAGTATCCCGGCGTCCCTGCAGCCGGCGGCGGCGCTGTTCGACCAGTATTCGTCGGTTATCGCGCCGTTATAGTTGTGGCTCATGCCGCCGATGGGCGCGAGACACAGCGGCGCCGCGAGCCTGACGCCGAACAGCTCGGTGGAGGCGTCGGGCGTCCACGGCTCATGCAGGGTGTCCATGCGCACCTTGACGCGCTCGAGAAACTCCGTGCACACCGTCCAGGACGAGCCGTCGCCCATAGCGCCCACGCCGGGCACCTCGCCCTTGCAGGCGCGGCCGTTACATACCGGGCAGGCGCGGCAGTTCGGCGCCATCAGCTCACGGGCCTTGGCCCATATCTCATTGAGTGTCATAGTTGTCTCCTCTCCCGCCGCGAAGCGGCGTATCCGCATAACAAGAGTATTTTACTACGAGCACGGCGGCGAGGCAAATGTTTTTGAACTCCGCCGCAAAAAAGCGCCCTTCCGGAGGGAAGGGCGCACAGCTAGTTAAAAAGCCTCGCAGAGTTTCGCGCCCTATGGGCGCGAAAGGGACTGGGATCATTTTCGGCGGCGGCGTGTACGTCGCCGAAAA
>ENA-OWPP01000245-OWPP01000245.1-human-gut-metagenome-genome-assembly--contig:-NODE-245-length-66463-cov-7.849250_pt1 | contig 66463 bp, 78 predicted proteins | sample MGYA00248265_ERZ651848 | MGnify/ENA primary metagenome ERZ651848 (study PRJEB26924, sample SAMEA4378233) | human gut metagenome | biome: human gut; feature: human-associated habitat; material: faeces...
TTCTTGTACAAGTACCAACTAGGAATGATTTGCTTCATGTCATCATACCATTCTAAAATTTCCTTAGCTTGATGTTGCATTACTGCTATTTCTTCAGCTCCGTATGGTACAGCCCAGGGAAGTGATCCAACTAAGTTATTTAGAATATAGATGGCGAGAAGTTTCCAAAATAAAACTGGAACCTTATGATCAAAATATCCATCTATCATACCAGACGCAAAAGAGGGAGAGACTTGAGCAGACCATACAATACGATTGAATTCCTCCCAAGGATCTCCAAGATCAAATCGATCAAAGTCAATGACATAAATTTCTCTATCTTCACCAATCATGAAATTCCCGATATGATAATCTCCATGTTGGAAAACCTGAGGTCTATCTTTTAACAATTCTCGATTTGCATTTAAAAAATCAATAAAGATCTCACCATTTTCATATTGAACGGGACATTCTTTGTATTTGGATATTTTGTCATCAATTTTTCGATTATAAAAAACCTCCCAATCTTCACGAACTTCTGTAATAGGGAGTGAATGAATTTTTCGAAGGATACTTCCTGCTTCTACTCCGTAAGTGTATTGTTGTTCTTTCGAAACAGTTAAAATGATCTCTCTTGCATCCTTCCCGTCTATCCATTCATGTAAAGAATGAACTTCGTCATCGCAGAGTTCAATGCTAATCGGTTTACACATCGGAACTCCAAGAGAAGCCACCTTCTCCATCATATCAAATTCAAATTTTTTAGAATCTGACTTATCCTTATCAGAAACACGCAAGAAATATTTTTGCTGATTTTGATCTGTCACACAATATTTTTCATCATCTGACCAGCCTTTATTTATAGCTATCTTACTAATAAAATTCATCAAGCACTCTCCGATTCACTTTCCAACACTACTTGCAGTTTTCACTAGAAACCCATCCAGTTCGTCTACACTTTAGTCACCTAGATCAAGATTTAGATAATGAAAACTAGTCAATTTTCTCAATAATGTTTCCAAGTTTATCTAATATAAGACAGGAATGATCATTTAGTGGAATTATGGGAACATTAACGAGTTCTTCAGCTCTATCCTTATTAGCTTTATCATTCCATGAATCATAATGGACACTAATTAAAAACTGACTAAAGATTCCTAATCCATTTTTTATCTTTATCTGATGATCTGAATTATCATTAGGTGAGACATAGACTTTTTCTCCTAATAATAGGGCTCCTGCAGAAAATCCCATAACTTTCGCCCCTTTATTCAGCATACGATCGATATAATTTTTGAACTCCTGATTGACGTAAGTAGCTAAATACTTTTCCGTATTTCCTCCACCGATAATGATTAAATCTGCATCTAAATAGCTATCAAAATCAATCTGCTCAGTGTCCAAGAGCAAGTAAGCAATGTTTAGGTTAGGAAAATGACTTTGAAAAACTTCCGTGTACTTTTTCATGTACGGTTCCCAATTTTCTCGAAAAACTGTAAAAATGATAATTCTTTCGATCTTCCTTGATGACACAATTTTATTAACAATCGTATGGTTCTTTATCGGCGGATTTCCACCCATCAAAAAAATTTGTTCGTCCAATCTTTCACACTTTCTAAAGGTACATAAATTTTGACCACGTTCTGAGATTATAATTTCTTCTTAAAATGAATAATTCTATTTGCCTCCTGAAATCCAATATTGAGATGAAATCTTATAGAATCCGTATTCGTTAAAGTACAGTCACTTGCAAATTCCTTACATCCTTTATTTTTCGCCCATTCCTCACATTTTGTACAGAGATTTTTAGCAATATCCTTTAAACGATATTCCTCGTCGACAATAATCCCTTCTAAGAATCCAACAGGACTATATTTACAACCTTCAACATAATCAAATCTGAGTGAACATAGTGCTAGACCTACAATTGTGTCACCTTCAACTTCAGTAAAGATTGCAGTATTTTTGCCATTCGTATATCTTTTTACTTCATCAATAGCTTCTTTATCGGTCAATTGGGGCCATAATTGTTTCATTAGTTTAGCCGTTTTTATGGAATCTTTTGTTACTCCATCCATATTGATGTTCCTCCGCAAATTACAAACAAATGTTTCGAATCATGCTGTTACTTTGTTACTCATTGATTGATACCAATACCATCCCCTTCTACTTTTCGCTGTCTCAGATCGGAAGAGCAGTGATACTGCCTCAACATGAAACGAGTGAACACTAATTATGCCAGGTAGTCTTGTCTGTTCTATAAACTTTTTAACGATAGCATAAGGTTATCGTTAAATGGTATTACCTAGATAAACTGATATTTTATTATTTCTTTTTCTTTGGTTTTGGTGCAGGTAACTCATCATACATTGAATTAAATAAGCCGGTTAAATATTCTTTGTTGTCAACATCATCTACCAATAGCATTTCCTTTGCACCTTCATACGGCAATTCATATTCTACATTCAGCATATACGCTATTGCAGATTTGACAGGCTTCACTAAAAACCTATCATCATAAATTCCACCTATGATTTTTCCACGATAATAAATTATATATTCACCCATCATTGCTCTATATGATATTTCTTCCAACTCGGATAATTGTTCTAAAATGAAATCTAAATATTCTTTACTTGAAGCCATACTTCACCTCCAAAATTTGTATTTGTCTACACCATTTTAATACTTATATTATATCAATATATCGGAGCTTCCGTTTGCAGTAGCACACAGCCATTAACACTTCACCTTGCTCGTTTTCTTGGGTGCGCATCGCATGGGCGGAACATCTACTTCTACTTCGCTGAGGTCTCAGCTCGTACAAGCAGTGATACCGCCTCAACTTGATGCGTCTGTGGGAGTTCAAGGCTCCAGTGGAGCTTTGAAGCATCTCGCCTTGAAATGTAAAAGCGAGATGTTTAACTGCGTTTTACCAATAAACTCACACACTCAACATGATGCGTCTGAGGAAACAGATCCACTGGCTGTACTTTTTTCAATTCATAGCCCAATTCTTGATAGCGTTTGATATCACGCGCCATGGTTGCTGGGTTACATGAGACGTAGGTAATCTTTTCAGGTTGCATGGCGACACTGGCTTTAATGAAGCTTTCTGTCAAGCCCTTGCGTGGTGGGTCCACAATGATGACGTCTGGTTTGATGCCATCATTGCTCCACTTGGCCATGGCATTTTCAGCTGAGTCAGCCACATAGTGGGCATTTGTAATGCCGTTGCGTTCTGCATTTTTCTTGGCATCTTCGACAGCTGTTTCGATGACTTCAACGCCGTAGACTTCCTTGACCTGTTTTGCAAATGACAATCCGATTGTCCCGATTCCTGAATAGGCATCAATAACAATGCTGTCACTGTTTAGATCTGAGAAGTCAATGGCAGTTTGATAGAGTTTTTCAGCCATCTCGGTGTTAACCTGATAGAAAGATTGGGCAGAGATCTCATAGTCATTGCCCAACATACTGTCTGTGATGGTGTCTTGGCCATAAAGGGTGCGGAACTCCTTACCAAAGATGGCGTTAGTGTTCTTATCGTTGATGTTTTGGATGATGGAAACGACACTCGGGAAGGCTTCCGTAATCTTAGCAATAACCTGGTCAATACGGAAAACTTTTGGTCTGGTCGTTACAAAGACCAACATCATTTGACCTGAATAATGGCCACGTCGAACTACCAAATGACGAATCAAGCCTGTCTGCTCCTTCTCATCATAAGGTTTGAGGTCATAGCGACGGAGAAGGTCACGGACAAAGACAATGAGTTTATCAATTTCCTTGTCTTGGATAAGGAAATCTTCAATTGGAATCAAGTCGTGCGAATTCTTGCGGTAGAAACCTGTTTCAAGCTGACCTTTAACACGGCGAACGGGCACCTGCGCCTTATTACGGTAAGCGTACGGTGTATCCATCCCCAATGTTTCAGCGACTTCTACATCTGAGATACCAGCTGTCTTATAGAGGTTGTCCACAACTTGTTTACGCTTGAACTTAAGTTGCTCTTCGTAAGTCATATGGCCAAAATCAGCAATTCCTGAACGCAAATAAGTCGCATCAATGTCCTGATTACGATTTGGTGAAAGGGTCACATACTCCTCAACCTTACCAAAGCCGATATTTTTCTTGAGCTTAAGCACTCGCATCTTGATGACTTCGCCTGGGAGGGCATTATCCACGAAAAAGACAAAGCCATCCACCTTGGCTACCCCTGCTCCTTCATGTGTCAAATCAACAATTTCAACTTCTACAATAGCGTTTTTATTTAACATAATTCAACTTTCTTTACTCTTATAGGGCTTAAGCATATCTTCCAAAGCCTTTTACTACCCTCCATTATAGCACATATAAATCAAATTTATGGCTGGCCATAAATAATATAGATTTTTCAGAAAAGTCATACAGTGCTATCATAGGTCCATGACAAAAAATTAAACGACTCAGCCGCTTGGCTAGATGTCGTTTCTATCTAAAGGAGAATAATCATGCCAGATATTACCATTCATACAATCGAAACTGCACCGGAAGAAGTCAAAGACGTCCTTCAAACAGTCAAAGATGCTAATGGGGGATACATTCCAAACTTGATCGGTCTCCTTGCTAATGCGCCAACTGCGCTTGAAACTTACCGTACTGTCGGTGAAATCAACCGTCGCAATTCATTGACACCAACTGAACGTGAGGTTGTTCAAATTACAGCTGCTGTTACTAATGGCTGTGCCTTCTGTGTGGCAGGTCATACAGCCTTTTCAATCAAGCAAATCCAAATGACACCTCAACTTTTGGAAGCCCTTCGTAACCGTACACCAATCGAAGATGATCCAAAACTTGATACCCTTGCTAAATTCACTATTGCCGTGATCAATACCAAAGGTGCTGTTGGTGACGAAGCCTACAATGACTTCTTGGAAGCTGGCTACACTGCACAAAATGCCCTTGACGTTATCTTGGGTGTCAGCCTTGCAAGCTTGTGTAACTACGCTAACAATCTCGCACAAACACCGATTAACCCTGAACTTCAAGAATACGCTTAATTCAAAACGAAGCGATAAACAGAGGAGGACCTAAGCCTATGTCATATTTTTCAAAAGAATTCCTTACTTGGTTAAACACCAATGCTGATCTCATCGACCAAGAATCTGGACCAATTGCCAATCAACTCTTGAAAAAAATTGCTGAACATGATATTTTTAAAGTAAGCGTTCCCAAAGAGTATGATGGCTTAGGTGGTGAACCTACTCAAGTTGTTGATTTTCTTGGGGAACTCGCACAGCATTCCTTAACGGCTTCCTTTATTTCTTGGGGACATCGTACTTTTATCGAATATATTTTAAGCAGTGACAATCCCTACCCTAGACAAGCATGGTTAGCTGAACTGTTTAATGGTGAACGAGCTGGTGGTACCGGTTTGTCTAATGCCGTTAAATTTCTATCAGATATCGAGGAACTCAATGTCACTATTTCTCAAGAAGGTGATGACTACTATCTCGATGGTCGTCTTCCTTGGGTAACTAACCTTCGTTCTGATAAATTCGCTGCTCTCTTTGCTGCTGGATTTAATGATGACCGCCAACCTTGGATTATTACCATTCCATCAGAAGCTGAGGGCTTGAGTCGTTCAGCTGATCTAGAATTTGTTTCCTTGCAAGGCTCCAATACTGCTAGTTTGACCTTCAATCATGTCAAACTAGACCCTAATTGGATTCTTTCCAAAGACGCTGTAGACTTTATCGCCAAAACACGACCTAACTTCCTTGGCTTCCAGTTTGGCTTAGCCTTTGGTTTGGCTCAACGCTCCCTTAATGAGGTAGAAAGCAGTCTAGCTAGCAATCGAAGCGTTCTTCGAAATGAGTTTGAAACAACACGTGAAGCCCTGCTAAACATTCAAGACCAACTCTATGCAGGTCTTAATGATCCAAGCTACTTCATCGATAACCCACGTGAACTCTTCCAGCTTCGCATCGACATTGTAGATGTAGTGGCTAATAGCCTCTTATTAGAGCTTCAAGCTAGTGGTGGTCGAGGTTATCTTAAAGAATCTGATTCTAGTTTTATTCGACGTTGGAACGAAGGTGTTTTTCTTCCAATTGTATCTCCAAGTGCTGTGCAACTCCGTCATATCCTCGCAAATCAGTAATTAATCAGAAAGGTTTTACATGAAGGCGTTTTTCAGCAAAATTCCCTTGGCTCTATCGAGTTTACTTTTAGCCCTCTTTAGTTTATCCAATCAAATAAGTCAATATGCCCTGTTTTCACAGGGCATTTGGTGCTTAGCAAGTATCGGATTAGTCCTTATCTTAGGACGGTTATGGTTAGGGAAAGACCAGACCAAGGAAGATTTGAAAAACACAGTCATTTCTTCATCCTTTCCAAGCTTTTTCATGGCACTCTTTCTCTTTTTCACTCGTCTGCCCATCTCCTTAACTGGACAAACTGCTCTTTGGCTTTGTCTTCTACTTGTCTACTTGGCCTATATCATCTTCTTTAGCTACCGTTTTCTTAAATCATTTAAACTAGAAGATGTCTATCCAAGTTGGTTTGTGGTCTACGTAGGTCCTGCTATTAGCTTGGTAACTGCTCCAAGTACAATATCAAACACTTTCAAGGCTACTATTCTAGGACTTACGGGGCTTGCTGCTGGCCTACTCTTCATACTTATTTTTTACAGACTTTTCCGTATCAAAGTAAGTCCAGGTCTTCAAGCGAGTCTAGCAGTACTTGCAGCTCCTCTTGCTCTACTCATTACAGCTTACCTTAAGAGTGGGCAAGAAATTAATTCCCTACTTCTAGTTGGACTCTTACTACCTTCGCAAGTATTTTATTTTTATGGTTTGGGACTCTTTACTAGAGTCGTTAACAAGGGGTTTGTCCCACTTTTTGCTGCCTTTAGCTTCCCCTTGGTTAATAGTGCCAATGCTTTCAAGGCAGCGACTACAAGTCTTAAACTCGTAAATCTAGCTAGCCAACTGATTTATACCATCGAGCTCTTGCTAGTGCTTGCTATCATGGTTTATCTACTCTATCATTTTCTTAAGCTAATATACTATGCTCTTATACAAGCTAAATGCTAAAAAACAAGCAGGTTCAGTGTGAACCTGCTTTGTTTTCTTATCTAAATCCTAGTTCTTTTAATTTTGACTGATAGTTATCAAAATCAATTTCAATCCCTTGACCGCCATACAAATCATAACTGTCAATCCAATCACCATCCGAAGGAATGGTTTGCGAATTGATCCCTTTTTTGAAACTACCAGCATTTGAAAGTCCCAAATCCATCATATCCGTCATACTCATATTGGTTGAGGTTAGTGAGTAAACCTTCCCCAAAGCCTCAGGTCCATTGAAGAGATTAAGTGGATTCTTAAGCTGCTTCATAACAGCCTGCATCACTTGTTGCTGGCGCTTGGTACGGCCATAATCTCCCTCGTCATCCTTACGGAAACGAGCATAATTCAGAAGGGTGCGACCATCCATATCCTGCTTACCAACTTTAATGGTTTGATTTGGCACATGACCATTCTTGTCCATCTTCAAATCATCTGGAACTTGTACTGATGACACTTTTTTACCATCAATGGTCGCAAACTTCGCATTGATTTCCACACCATTCGGGAAGAGGGTATCAACCCCTGTCGCAAAGGTTTCAAAGTCAACCATGGCATAGTACTTAATATCAATGTCAAAGTTTCGTTTGAGGGTCTCACGCATGAGTTCCGCCCCTTGATGATTATTTTGCTCACCAATATTGAAAGCCGTATTAAGTTTCAAATCCTGAGAATAGTCGGTTTCTGAAGCCCCCTTGATATTGACCAAGGTATCTCGCATAAAGCTAACCATCTTAATCTTACCTTCTTTATTGCCCACATTGACAACCATGATGGAGTCCGTTCTGGCATCGGTAGAGTCTTGGCTAACTCGCTGGTCAGAACCTAGAATAAGGATATTAACCCCATCCTTGGTATCCTTACCATTAAAGGTCTCAACTACGGCAGGCTGATAGGATTTACCATTATTACCTGCAGCAGAAAGGTCTGTTCCCTTGTAAAATTGATAGGCCATGGCTATCACTAAGAACACAACTCCAAGACTCAAGCAACTAAGCACCAGCTTAACAACTTTCTTGAGCCTTCTCTTTTTCTTTGGTCGCTTCTTCTTGGCTACTTGCGACTTGGACCTTGGAGCCGACGTTGCTGAAGGAGTTGCTTGTCTTTGAACCTTTTTACGTTTAGGTTTACTTTGAGCGACTTCCTCCCGATAGACGGGCAATCCTTCCTCAGTTAGCTGATTGACAGACTCATAATCACGTTCTTGATAGTAGTCAGAACGATTGTCATAAGGCTGGCACCATGCTGCTTGATAGTCCTCTCTTTGCGCTTGATACCGCCGCTCAGCTTCATAGGCATCCAACTTTCCTTGAAGATAATTGAATTCTGAGGCCTGCTGTCCATTCAGGTGAGCAAGATTTTTTAAAAGATAGCTGTAACGTAACCGTTCATGATGCGTAAACGGCCCATTGTTAGATTTGGTCATAAGATTTCCCTTTAAATTTCATAGACTTGGTAAGCACCCAAGATTTTATATCCAATTCCAACTGCAGTCAGCTCTTCAAGAGCGAACTGAGCCAACTTTTCCTTTGTATAATCACAATCAATAATAAAGAAATACTCGCCAAGTACCGTCTTCAAAGGACGACTTTCTATCTTGGTCAAGTCAATGCCTCGCCAGGCAAAGGTCGATAAGGCCTTGTAAAGTGCCCCTGGCATATTGTCAGGCAGGGTCAATGCCAGCGTTAATTTGCAATCAATCTGATTGAGCGGAATCTCAGGAACGGTGTTCCCCAACACCCAAAAGCGGGTATAATTCTTTTCAATCTCCTGAATATCCTTAGCCAAGATTTGAAGACCGTATTCCTTAGCAGCTGCATGCGGAGCGATAGCCGCATATGGCTGATCTGGATTATCAGCGACAAAACGCGCCGCAAAGGCTGTACTTGCTGTTGTCTCAATCTTAGCATGTGGAAAATGCTGTTTAATATACTTTTTCCCTTGGGCAATAGCCTGTGGGTGTGAGAAGATTTTCTCAATTTTCTCATGATGTTTCGTCACCATCAACTGCTGCTTGATGGGCTGAACAATCTCTGCCACAGCACGAATATCGGCCTGATGGAAGAGATAGTCTAAACTCTCATGAACAGAGCCCTCGATGGAATTTTCCACCGGAATGACCGCATAATCCACACGTCCCTCTTCATAAGACTTGATAACCTCGGTAATGGTACCTAGAGAAACCAATTCTGCCTCAGGAAAAGCCTTTAAGGCTGCATTATGCGTAAACGACCCACTAGGGCCCAAATAACCTACATACATTCGATAAACCTTGCTACTTCTTCTGGCGTTCGGTTATCAACTGTGACAACCAAATCTGCTAAATCTTGATAGAGTGCCATTCGACCGTCATAAATAGCCTTAAAATCCTCTTTGGAATGATTGAGAAAGAGTGGGCGCCGATTCTTGGTATCCTTTTCAATGCGATCATAGACCACATCGAAAGAAGCATGGAGCCAAACGTTATGCTTACGATTCTTGGCTAAGAGCTGACGATTAGGCTCCGTCACAACGACACCACCTCCAGTAGAGATGATAACGTCATCTCCCTCTTGAAGAAGTTCTTCCAAAGTCTCAGACTCAATCTGACGAAAGGCTACTTCACCTTCTTTTGCAAAAAAATCAGCAATGGACATGCCGATTTTCTCCTCGATGACCTGATCCATATCCACGAAACGACCATCCAGGTATGGGGCGACGGAACTCTTACCCACTCCCATAAAGCCCAATAAAACCTTAGCCATGGAGCAATCCTTCCAAGTCACTAAAGAAGCTTGGGTAACTTGTATTGATAGCTTCCGCACGTTGCAAGTCAACCTCACCATCTTGAACCAAGAGGGCAGCAATAGCTGTCATCATACCAATACGGTGGTCACCCAAGGTATTAACCTCTGCCCCATGAAGAGCCGTCTTACCAGTGATAACCATACCATCCTCAGTTGGTACAATATCAGCACCCATAGCATTCAAGGCATCCGCTACCACCTGAATACGGTCAGTCTCTTTGACCTTAAGTTCTTCAGCATCACGAATCACAGTCTTACCTTGGGCTTGTGTCGCCAAGAGTGTGATAATTGGAAGTTCATCAATCAAACGTGGAATAATATCTCCACCAATTTCAGTTCCTTTAAGTTCTGAAGTTTCAACCGTAATGGTCGCAGATTTAGCAACCTGGTCAATATCTGAAAGGGTAATCTTACCACCCATGTCTTTGATTACATCAATGATACCCGTACGTGTCTCGTTGATACCAACATTTTCCAAGACAATCTTAGAGTTAGGCACCACAAGTCCTGCTACCAACCAAAAGGCAGCTGAAGAAATGTCACCTGGAACCACAACTTCTTGAGCAATGAAAGTTTGGCCACCAGAAATACGAATTTCCTTGCCATCTACCTGAAGCTGACCACCAAACTGCTGAATCATATCTTCCGTATGATTACGTGTTTTTTCCTTCTCGATGATAACAGATTCGCCATCAGCTTGAAGAGCTGCAAAAATAAGGGCAGATTTGACCTGAGCAGAGGCCACAGGCAATTGGTAATGAATAGGTTTAAGAGACTTGCTACCATGCATTTTCAAAGGTGGCAAATCGCGGTCCGTCTGACCTGATACCTCTACACCCATCTGACGCAAGGGAATGGTCACACGGTCCATAGGGCGTTTTGAAAGGGAATCATCCCCAAACATCTCTACATCGAAATCTTGACCAGCTAGCACACCTGAAATCAAGCGAATGGATGTTCCAGAGTTACCCATGTCCAATTTGTTTTGAGGAGCCTTGAGACCATCAAAACCAACACCGTGAATGCGAACCACATCACCGTCATCCTCGATAGTCACACCCAGATCACGAAAGACCTGCATGGTTGAGAGGACATCCTCGCCTCGTAAAATATCACGAACAGTTGTCACACCTCTGGCAAGACTTCCGAACATAATCGAACGGTGACTGATTGACTTGTCACCAGGGATACGCAGGCTGCCATGAAGACCTTGTGCCTTGGTTTCTAGTTTCATAGGTTACTCCTGAAAATTTTATAGTTACTCTCATTATACCATAATCGAGAGCCCAACCATAGACTGAATTGTCAAAATATTCACTCTCTAGTATTAGTATACTTTTCTCTTAGAAAGGCAACTGCCTCTTGAACACGGTTCCGAATTAAGTTAGCAGACTCCTCCAAAAGACGATTTTCCTCAGCCGACAAAGACAAGTGAACAGGAGCAACCACCCCTTGACGTCCTAAAATAACTGGATAGCCAAGATAGGTCTGATAGGCTTCTTGATAGCTCGATACCGCCACCTCTTCTTGAGCATCCGAAAGGATAATAGATAGCAAACGAAGAGCCGCACTGGCAATGCCGTATGAAGTATAGCCCTTACCATAAAAGACCTTGTGGCCACCTTTCATGGAAGCCATAAAAAGATTTTGACGCTCTTCTTCACTGGTCAATGCTGTAATATCTTGACCTTTGACCTTAACCTGACTCCAGGCTGTAAATTGGGAATTCCCATGTTCGCCAAGATTGTAGCCGGATACTGATTTTGGATTGACTGATAAATCATCTCCTACCGCTGCCTTCATTCTAGCTGTATCGAGTAGAGTCCCTGTCCCAATCACACGTTCTCTTGGCCAACCTGTGAACTCTTGATAGAGGGATGATACGGCATCTACAGGGTTTGAGATAACCAAGAGTATGCCTTTAAAATCCAATTTTTTGAGTTCCTGAGAAACCTGATAAACAGCTTCTCGGGTAAATGGAAATTCAGCAAAACGGTCCTCACCGGCATTATGCTGTAACTGAATATTCCCAAGGGATGAAATAATCACATCAGCATCTTCAAGTGCTGCATAATCATTAACCACGATGTTGGCATAGCTAGGTAGATTGGCCATAGCATCTTTAAAATCCTGGGCATCCGCCTCAGCCTTCTTCTCATTGATATCTATAAAGACATAACTATCAGCCAAACCTTGAGCAATAGCTCCATGAGCTACCGCAGCTCCAACATTTCCCATACCAATAATTCCAATTTTACGAGCCATCATTTTCCTCCTTAATATTTGATCTTCATTCTTAGACAATCTCTTTTGAATGCAGAAAAGGGCCTGTCAACTGACACACCCTCTCTGATTAGCTATTCAATTCTTGCAAAGGTTTGAAGATGATACGTTCAATATCATTCAAATAAACAGACAAGCCTTGTTGTGCAGCCAAGTATTCTTTCAAAAGGGCGTTAGCTTCCACTTTTTTTCCCAATTCTTGAACAGCTGCTTGTTCTTCTGCTGTTGGCATTGTACCAGCTTGCATTTTAGCATAGAAATCCTCTTGGAAATCAGTGAACTCTTTGAAAAGAGCACTAGCCTCAGCATCAGCTGCGATAGCTTCTTTTTTCTCTACCAAAGTTTTGTACTCAGGAAGGGCACGAATGCCACGTTCCAACTCATTTGCTAAATCATAAATATTTGTCATTTTATTCTCCTAGGCGATCACCACATGATAGTCTGTATTGGCTTCAATAACAGTCTTAGCATGTGTACGATCTTTTTCATTTTTAAAAGTAATTTGAAGGATACCATGAATATCCTCACGATTTTCTTCATTAATACGAAGGTTAACCAAAGACGTTCCTCGCAACAATTCCATAATGCTAAGGATAACGTCCTCACGGTCAGGCACATCCACAAAAATATCGAAGGCACTTTCCACGCCACCCTTTTTGTGAATTTCCATCTCTTTACGCTTCTTGCGACCGTTATCAAAGAACTCCCAAATGGCATTCTCATCCTCAGCCTTAATCAAGTCAGCCACATGATCCAAACGCTTTTTGAAATCTTCAATACGGTCCAAAACAGCAGGCCCATTAGTCATGAGAATGGAAGCCCACATCCCAGGTTCACTCTCAGCAATACGGGTCATATCTCGGAAACCCCCAGCCGCAAAGTGATTGGTCATCTCGTGAGCCTGAGCATAATCAGCTGCCTGCTCCATAAGACCAGAAGCCAAAAGATGTGGAAAATGACTGATTTGACTCGTTACCCGGTCGTGTTCAGCTGCATCAATCTCAACATAACGTGACTTAAGCCCAGACAAGATGTCCTTAAGCTCAGGGATAGTTGTCCCTTTTGTCAGACATGTCGGTGTGAAAATATAATAGGCATTTTCAAAAAGTGTCACGTCAGCTGCAATAGCCCCTGATTTATGAGAACCAGCCATCGGGTGGGAACCTACAAACTGAACGTTTTTGCCTGTTAGATAACGCTCCGCTGCCTCAACGATATCCAACTTAGTAGACCCTGCGTCTGTGATGATGACATTATCTTTGAGATCCAAGTCAGCCAATTCTTGCAAGTAGGCCACAGTTTGCTTAATTGGCACTGCAAGGATAATCACATCAGCAAGTGGGGCAAACTCTTTGAAATCACTGGTTGCACGGTCAACGATACCACGCTCAAGCGCAATATTTCGAGAATAGTCAGAGCGATTATATCCAAGAATCTCATAATCAGGGTGGTCTCTTTTAATCCCTAAAGCCAAGGAACCACCAATTAAGCCCAATCCTGTGATATAAATTGTTTTCTTACTCATTACTACTCCCATCTATTGTCTGATGCTACTTAAAAGTTTTTCACATAGTCACGGTGACGTGCTACCGCTTCTTTCAATTCTTCCATGTTATCAGAAGAGAATTTGTCCAAGATTTCATTAGCTACGACAGTAGCGACTACTGATTCCATAACGACACCTGCTGCAGGCAAGGCCGTTGGATCTGAACGCTCAACTGTTGCCTTGTATGGCTCATGTGTTTCGATATCTACTGACATCAAAGGCTTGTAGAGGGTTGGAATAGGTTTCATAACCCCACGCACCACAATCGGTTGTCCATTGGTCATACCACCTTCAAAACCACCAAGATTGTTAGTGCGACGTGTATAACCATCCTCTTCATTCCAGAGAATCTCGTCCATCACTTGAGAGCCCTTGAGGTAGCCATCTTTGAAACCAAGACCAAATTCCACACCCTTGAAGGCATTGATGGATACAACTGCTTGAGCAATCTTAGCATCAAGTTTTGTATCCCATTGCACATAAGAACCAAGACCAACAGGAACACCACCAACGATAGTTTCAACGACACCACCGATTGTGTCCCCTTCTTTTTTGATTTGGTCAATGTAATCTTTAATTTCTTGTTCACGCTCTTGGTTAACGACAGAAATCTCTGATTGTTGAGCCAATTCCTTGATTTGAGCTACCGTCAAATTTTCAGGCACATCAATTTCCTTACCACCAAAGACAACAACATGGTTAGCAATTTCAATATCGAGCTCAGCCAAGATACGTTTAGCGACAGCACCTACTGCCACACGCATAGTTGTTTCACGCGCACTAGAACGCTCCAAGGAATTACGCAAATCATCGAAACGGTATTTCATTCCACCAACCAAGTCAGCATGTCCTGGACGTGGGTGAGTGATTTTACGTTTGGTTTTCAAACGGTCTTCAATGTCTTCCACAGCCATGATGTCCAACCATTTTTGATGGTCCTTATTGATAACATGAAGGGTGATTGGAGCCCCTGTTGTTTTCCCATGACGAACACCAGAAGTGATTTCAACTTTATCAGACTCAATTTTCATACGGCCACCACGACCATAACCACCTTGGCGGCGTTTCAAATCAGCATTGATATCTTCAGCCGTCAAGGGAAGACCAGCTGGAACACCTTCGATAATTGCTGTTAAACGTGGGCCATGAGACTCACCTGCTGTTAAATATCTCATTTATTTCTCCAAGTACTCTTTCATTTCAACTAAAGGAATCTGATTGATAGCTGCCTTACCAATCTCTGGAACGATAACTGTCTTAATGCTATTGCCACGAGCTTTTTTATCATGTGTGAGGGCTGTATAGAGCTCCTCAACACGCCATGGCTCATAGTCCACTGGCAAGCCGAATTTAACACACATCTCAGCGATTTGACGTGTGATCCCCTTAGGCATCAGACCTTTTTCCTCAGCAACTCGTGAAATCTGAACCATTCCGATAGCTACCGCTTCACCGTGCATGACTTTACCGTAACCAGCTGTTTGTTCAACGGCATGCCCAATCGTATGACCAAAGTTTAGGTACATACGGACACCACCTTCAAACTCATCTTCAACCACAATTTTACGCTTAACGTTACATGAACGGTAAATGATGGTTTCTGAGTTTTCTAGGATACTGTGAACCGAACCATCAATGCTTTCAAGGAGGTGCCAAAGTTCAGGATCGTCAATCAAACCGTATTTGACAACCTCACCCATACCTTCGATCAATTCACGTTTACCAAGTGTCTCAAGGACATTAGGGTCAATCAAAACCCCATCAGGCTGAGCAAAAGTTCCCACGATATTTTTAGCAAATGGTGTGTTCACACCCGTCTTACCACCAATAGATGAATCCACTTGGGCAGTGAGACTAGTTGGAACCTGAACGAAGTGAATGCCACGCATATAAGTTGAAGCAACAAAGCCTGCCAAGTCACCAACAACACCGCCACCAAGAGCAACAATGCCATCACTACGAGTCATGCCATTCTTAATCAAAAACTCATAAGCCTTGTTAACAGTCTTAAGATTTTTACTCGCTTCACCTTCTAGGAAATCAAAAACGACAACCTCAAAACCTTCGTGCTCCAGGCTAAGCTTAACTTTTTCTGCATATAGAGCTCCCACATGATTGTCCGTAATAAGGGCAATCTTTTGTGGTTCCCAAAGTGACTTCACCCATTGACCGACAGTCTTAAGGGCTCCCTTTTCAATGATAATGTCATAAGGGTTATGTGTTAAATTTACCTCTAGTTTCATAGTCGTCCCCTCCTAGCTATTGTAAATATTTTCTAATTCCTGCCAAATGTCGTCTGTTGGCATGTCCTTGCCTGTCCACAATTTAAAGGCACCTGCTGCTTGATGAAGCAACATACCAAGACCGTTCACAGCCTCGATTCCCTGTTTCCTGGCCAAGGCCAAGAAAGGTGTTTCAAAAGGTTGATAAATGATATCAGCAACCAAGAGTCCCTTAGGAAATTTTGTATCTGTAGGAATAGGCAAGGATGCACCATCCATACCTACACTCGTCGCATTCACCAATAAATCAGACTGGCCTAGTTCCTCTTTAAAATACTTAAGATCATTTAAAGCATGAAACTCCAAGTGACAAGTTGTCTGTTCAAGTAAGGACTTAAAGCTCTCTTTTGACTTATCCAATGACTGAGGGCGAACATAGACACTTACTTTTTTGGCACCATCAAGAACTGCCTGCGTCACAATAGCTTTAGCCGCACCACCAGCACCCAAAATCATCAGATGGGCATCTTTAGGGCTAAAGTTCTTTAGACTAGCAAAAAAGCCAAAACCGTCCGTATTATGACCAATCAAACGCCCATCACGATTAACAACTGTATTGACAGCACCAATCAGTTGAGCTGCAGGACTAATCTCATCCAAAAAAGGAATAACTGCTTCCTTATATGGCATGGACAAATTGATACCAAACATGTCGTAACGTCTAATATTTTCAACTGTCTCGGCTAGGTCTGATTCCGGAATCTCCCAGGCCACATAAACACCATTAACTTGTGTCTTCTCAAAGGCCGAATTATGAATGAATGGCGAAATCGAATGCTTGATTGGATTGGCGACAACAGCTGCTAGGCGTGTGTGTCCATCAATCTGCATCCAAAACCTCCCTGATTCTGCGCATGTCTGCTAAACTAATTTGTCCTGGAGCACTGGCATTATCAAGACTGGCAAAGGTCCATGATGACCCTATCAAGTCGCCCGCAAAACGTGACAAACGACCTAGTTTACCCATTGACATGGTCACAAACTCCTGCTCAGGATTAAAGGCCTTAAAGCCACGTGTGAAGTTCATAAGGTCGAGAACATCCTGCTCATTCTTAGGCATAACTGCCACCTTAACCACTCGTGGTGTCAAGTTTGCCATCTCAGACAAAAGTTCCATGAGGTTTTCAGGTGTCTCCTCAAAGTTATGATAAGACAAAACCAAGTTTGAAAATTCGAGCATTTGATCAAAGACAGCCTTACGTGTGAAATACTCAAAATCAATATAATCTGGCGAATAAATCGCAGCTACATCCTTAATCAGTGCGACATATTCCGCATCCGTTAACTCAAGCCTACCACCCTCACGCATTGTACGGATGGTAAAGATAATCTCAAAGCCTGCGAATTTCTCGAAAATAGCCGGAGCAACCGTTAAGATACTATCCTTATCTAAAAAATCTGCACGCCATTCAATAATGTCTGCCCCCTCAAAACGAGACAATTCAAGCGCTTGTGCCTCCTCTAAACTAGTTGGCATAATCGGAACTACAATTTTCATTTATTTACCTTTATTGTGTATACTTTCAAATAATTTGATGTTGGATCATTAGGATTGACGGTGAAATCCGCTGGTAATTGTTGCAGGTTAACGAAGTCCGCTGAAACATCTCCCAAGCCCTTACGTAGTTGTTTCTTAAACTGTTGCACTGTCATATTAGCAGCATTGGTACTTGCGATGATTGTCCCATGCTCTGATAAAATATCAAGACTTTGTGCAATTAACTTGTGGTAATCCTTATTTGCTGAGAAAGTGCGTTTCTTATTTCGAGCAAAGCTTGGCGGATCGATGACGATAAGGTCATAAGATAAGCCTTTTTTCTTTGCATATTTGAAATAATCGAAGACATCCATCACGACCAAGCGATGATTTTCCATACTGAAGCCATTAGCTTCAAAATGAGCCGTCGATAATTCACGTGAACGCTTAGCCAAATCAACCGATGTCGTTTCAACCGCTCCCCCCATAGCTGCAGCCACTGAAAAAGCTGCCGTATAGGAGAACATATTCAAAACTGATTTTCCCAAAGCTAAGCCATTAACTAAACCATCACGCACTTCATGCTGATCAAGGAAAATCCCCGTCATTAGCCCATCATTGAGGAAAACTTCATAAGTTACCCCATTTTCTAAAATGGTGAAGGTATCAGCCGCCTCTTGCCCAAAAAGATGGTCTGATTCGAAATCAAGACCCTTGAAGCGGATTTTCTCATAGCCTCCCAAGACCTCAGGAAAGACCATTTGGAAAGCCTCTACAATATCATTTTTCAAGGAAAAAACAAAGGCATTGTACCATGAAAAGAGGGCATAATCCCCATATAAATCAATTGTGAGACCACCAAAATCGTCACCATCTTGGTTGAAAAGACGAAAAGCTGTCGTCAACTCATTATCATAATAGGATTGACGTTTGGCCTTAGCCCTTTCAAAAAGTCCTTGAAAATAAGTCACTGTCAATTGTTGTTTTTTAGGGGACAGAAACCATCCTATCCCCTTATTTTGACTTGACAAATAGCCCGTTCCTAAAAAGTCTTTGGATCGGCTATACAGATAAACCAACTGATTATTTTCAGTTATTTTTGGAAAATCTTCGGCTAAAAGAAGCTGTTTTCCTTGTTTGATTTTTTTCTCCGCAAAGGGACTTACCGTCAATATACTCATGTTACTATTATACCAAAAAAATGCTATTATTTCTGTTTCGTAACTAGATTTTATCAATTATATGTCAAGGAATATCACACTCAATGGCAGTAAATTTTTGAGAGTCATTATCTTATTTGGTATAATGGTTAAGATAATATAGAATCAAAGGAAGTATTACTTTGAAAAAAATTACTGAAGCCTTTTGGAAAGGAGTTTCATCAAGACTTGGATTTATCCTCTTGTTACTCTTCTTTTACTGGCTAAAAACCATATTCGCTTATTACGTCAACATTAATCTTGAGTTGGAAAGCAGATATCAGGTTATGCTTTCGCTGATTAACCCTATTCCACTAGGATTAATGCTTCTAGGTTTAGGACTATACTTCAAGAAACGACGTTTCTTTTATAGCTTTACCATTGCTATCTATGTCATCCTTAACCTCTTACTTATTGCTAATGTGATTTACTTTGGAGAGTTTACAGACTTCATCACTGTAAATACCATCCTAGCAAGTTCTAGTTCGGCAGCAGGACTAGGAGACTCAGCCAAGAACCTTCTTGAGCCAAGCTATATTTTCTACCTGATTGATGTTCCTTTCTTCATCTATGCTGGTTTCAGGAAAAAGCTTAAAATGGACAGCAAGCCATTTAATAAACGAGCTAGTTTCGCAGTTACTGCACTATCAACACTCCTACTCTCAGTTAACCTCTTCTTAGCGGAAGTTAACCGTGGCGAGTTGTTGACACGTGGTTTCTCAAATAACTATATTGTCCGTGCTATGGGGCTTCCCTTCTTCACAGCCTATTCTGGTAACTTAACTTATCAAGCTTCACAGGCTCGTTCATCTGCAACAGCTGAGGATATGAAAAAGGTTGAGGCTTACGTTAAGGAGCACTATGCGGCACCTGACCCTAAGTATTACGGAATTGCTAAAGGAAGAAACGTCATCGTTATTCACTTGGAAAGCTTCCAACAGTTCCTCATTGATTACAAGCTCAAAGTAGACGGTCAAGACTATGAGGTTACACCATTCATCAATTCCATTTATCACTCAAATGAAACTCTAGCCTTTTCAAACTTCTTCCACCAAGTAAAATCAGGTAAAACTTCTGATGCTGAAACCTTGATGGAAACGTCTCTCTTTGGACTAAGCACAGGGTCATACATGGTAAACTATGGTGGTACCAATACAGCCTATGCTGCGCCATCTATCCTAGCTCAAACAGGTGACTATACGTCAGCTGTTTTCCACGGAAACACTGGATCCTTCTGGAATCGTAATAATACCTATAAACAATGGGGGTATAACTACTTCTTTGACTCATCAGCCTTCACTGAAAAAACTGATGAAAACTCCTTCCAGTATGGTCTAAATGACAAGTACATGTTCCCAGATTCCATCAAGTATCTGGAACAAATGCAACAACCTTTCTACGTTAAATACCTTACAGTATCTAACCACTACCCATATACTTCTCTCTCAGGCGATGAAAAGGAACAAGGTTTCCCACTTGCCGAAACAAAAGACGAAACAGTCAACGGATATTTTGCAACAGCTAACTATCTTGACTCAGCAATCAAAGACTTCTTTGATTACCTCAAGGAAACCGGTCTTTACGATAACTCGATTATTGTCATGTACGGTGACCACTATGGTATCTCTGATACACGAAGCAGCAATCTTGCTGAACTTCTCGGTAAGAACCCTGAAACTTGGTCAAACTATGATAAAGCCATGCTTCAACGTGTTCCTTACATGATTCATATTCCAGGCTATACTGGTGGTGGTATCTCTAACACCTTTGGTGGTGAGGTTGATGCCCTTCCAACTCTCCTTCACGTTCTTGGCGTTGACACTAGCTCTTATATCCAGATGGGACAAGACCTCCTGTCTCCTGATAATAAGCAAACCGTCGCATTTAGAACCTCAGGTCAATATGTTACTCCTCAATACACCAGCTACTCTGGTCGACTTTATAACACTCAAACAGGGGAAGAAATTACCAACCCTGATGAGACAACTAAAAAAGATAACGAAGCCATTCGTAAGGCAGTAGCAACTCAGCTTTCGATGAGTGACGCTGTTCAAACAGGTGACCTTCTTCGTTTCTATACGCCAAACGGTTTGAAGCATGTTGATTCTAGCAAGATTTCCTACACTAAACAGATGGATCAACTAAAAGAAATCAATAAAAAGCTGAAAGATAAATCAACCAGCCTCTACAAACAAAAAGGCAATAAATCAACAGCTGATCTATTCAAGACCCCATCTTACAAGGAACTGCATCCTGCAGAATCTGAATCGAGCTCAAGTTCAAGTGAATCAGAGTCAAGTAGCTCTTCAACGGAACAACAATAAGCCTTAAAAGCAGTCCTGTTTGGACTGCCTTTTTTAGATTAAACAATTATCAATCGTACTTAACTGGAAAATCATAATACTCATAGCACTCACCTCAAACATATTTCTTGCTAGTTTACTATAAGCGTGATTAAATAGAGTTTGTAAGAAAACTTATAAAGGAGAACAGATATGAATCCAATGGACCTATTTAACCAAGTAAAAGAAATGATCGAAAAGAAAGATTTCGAAGCTGCTAAAAAGTTTGTCGATGACAATAAAGATGATTTGGGCGAATACTTTGACCAAGCTAAGTCACTTGTTTCAGGTAACGAAATGGTTAGTGGAGCTTTAGACAAGATTAAAGGTCTATTCTAAGATGCGATCCCCTCAATCCTATTGATTGAGGGGACTTTTTATGTTTAGAGTTTCTATTTAGAGACAATGCATAACACAATCTAAGATTCTTTAGAAACACAAAAAAGAGATTCCTAAGGAATCTCTTTTTATTCTATATGACTATAGAATTATTTTTTCAAGTTGTAGAATGATTTCAAACCACGGTATTCTGTTAGTGCCATTTTAAATGCGTATATAATAGGAAGAAAACCTATTAAATAAGGATATATGCGTGTAAGATGTAGACAGCAAAACTCACATAAAGTTACTAAAGTTTACACTTATTGCCCCTTATTTGCCCCCCTTTTTTATAAAAAAAGACTTGGCAGCATGAGCTACCAAGCGACATGAAAAAAACAAAAACATTCTGCACGCAATCGTCCAAAAGTACATCTATAGTGTACCTCTATTTAGATTAAATGTCTAATACTATTCACAAAATAAAAAAACCCGACTAAAGAGCCGGGGACAGTTCGAGTTCATCAAAACGACGCCAAAGTACTCCGATAACTATCGGAGCACTTATCGTAGAGAATAGCAAATATAAAAAAAGAGCTATGAGATAACCTCGTAGCTCTTTGCCTATGATGGATATTCATTATAGCAGAAAAAATAAAAAAACGCACCAGACCCCGTAGAGTTACTGGCGCTCTCCTAGATATATTATACCAAATAAAAAACCCCAGCACAATGCTGAGGCTTCGACCACTACTGCCATGGTATCCCTACTGCAGTCTGAGGGGAGGTGATATACTCCTTTTCGTTTATTGTTTTCGTGGTCTGATTATTTACCAGTTTGGCCTTGTGTGGCTTGTGCTCGGTCTTCGATTTGCTTGATAACTGCCACATTTGCTTCACGGATAGCTTGTTCTACTCCTTTAATGTCGTTGCTTTGACTTTCAAGGAAGCGTTTAAAATCACCATCATCCAATTGCAAGCGTTTAGCGCCTACTCCTTCAAGGGTGTCAACTGTTCCCATTGAACCGATACCAAACACACGACCATTAACGACTGCCACCCAGCCTTCTGCTCCAGATTCGCTTCTTACTACAAAATTCATAATATCTTCTTCCTCTTTCTTTTTCTTAAAACTATCACCGACAATTACCACGTTCTTATCCAACCCGCCGGCAATCCCTGTACTTGTAAATTGCCACCATTTTGTGTGACTCATATTAGGGTAAATCTCCCAGACTGGATGCGGTGTTATATCATAGTTTGGATAAGCTGCAATCCATAAGCTATTTGGATAACGTGCAGTGATTTGATCTACATACACATTAGCCAGTGTATATGGTTTGTAACTGTAATAGATGGGCTCAAAGCCGTTTGACTTACAAACGTCCATGAATGCCAATACTGCATTAGTGTTAGCTTGCTTGTCTCCACTAGCGCCATCCTCATAGTCACATACTAAATAGCGTGGGTGCGATGGCAGATTGCTGATAAAGTAATTCGCTTCCGCTTGTGCAGCACCTACATCTCCACCGAAATGGGCAAAGTGATAGTACCCAATACAGTTACTTGTGTTGGTTTGTTGAGCTGCTACTGGACTTAACCATCCGACACCTTCAGACACTTTAATGATCGTGTTCCTAGTGCCAGACGCTTGACAAATTCCAGTTAAGTCTGCTGGTTGATAGGCTGATACGTCGATGAAGTAATCACCTTTCTTCACGCCGTCAATTTCTTCAACCTCAACATCATCAAATGGCAATTCAAACCACCCAACCATTTGTTGAGTTGGTGCATTCCAGTCGATATAGCTGAAATTACCAGCGCTATCGAGGTTTCTTGTCACCTTACGAGTCCAACCACCATTGTATAAGGCATCACCATTGCCATCGATATTCTGTTCGATAGTGGTAACGGTACCGTCTGGGTTTTCTGCCACTACAAAACCGATATGTCCGAATTGGTGATACGGCAAACAGTTAGTTACCCAAACACTGCCCACTGGTGGATTGTTAGCACCGTTAAAACGTGCGACTTGCAACCCTAAACTTTCAGCACGACTTAAGCCATCAACGGCATTTAAGTAGCTGAAATCAAGGTTAAACAAGCCTTGATATTGCAAAACATTGTCAATCAAACTTATACACTGCCCGCCATAAGGGTTAGTCGGGACAGTGACACGTTGATTGACTAAGCTCTCAAGCGTGTTTAATAATTGTGCTTTTGAAGTCATGTTTCTCCTTTCTTAAATTATTTTTGAATGCTCTGTTTAATCTCCGAGAGCGTTTTCTCCAACTCTTCGACCTTTTGTTTCAAATCGGCAATTTCGCTCGTTGGTAATTGAGATTTTAATACAAATGGGTCTGGCATCCATGCGCGTGCTTCTACAACATGAGTCACAAAATTATCGTATGTTGGAAATAACGAATACGCTTTTTCGACAGTCAACAATAAAGATTGTTTACCTTTAATTTCACCAATATCTTGTCCAATAGATTCTATTACATCTTTTAAATTACTCATAAACTACCTCATTAGAGAGTGTTTTTAGCTGTATTATATGCACTTACCAAATCTTCAGTTTCAATGGCTGTGATACGACTACCAAGTTCTGTAAGTTTAGTAATAATACCACCATCAACATTACCACCAGCAGCGGCGATTTTATCAGCAAGTTCTTTAAGAGTATCGAGCTCTTCAGGGGCACCACCGATAAGGTCGGTTTTAGCTTGCGCAATGGCAGTGTTAAGTTGTTCTTGAGTGATTCCGTTAGCGGTCACTTCACCTTTCTCAGCTTTGCCAGCCAATGCTGTTTTAATCTCCTTGATATCAGCTCCGACTGCTTGGGCGAAATCGTGTAATTTACTCATTTATAGTTTCCTTTCAAATTTTAGCTAGATTATAGACATTTACGAGGTCTTCCGTGGTATCAGTGCCACCACTGATTAGTCCAGATTCTCGCAATTCATCAGCTAGTAACTTTAACTTAGGGCTCTTGTCCGATGGAATAGTACTATCCGCATTTAGTGAGTTTTTCACTTTCACTTTGAAATTGTTAGACGGGAAAATATGCCCGTCCAGTTTAATTTCGAGGTAGTAAGTGCCAGTAGCTACTGCCTTCCCCATCGAGAATGAGAATACCCCATTCTCGACAGCAACATCTTGGTATAGTGCCACTGTTTCGTTGTTGGACAGTGTTAGCTTACCAGTCCCAAACAATTCCATGCGTTTCCCATCGTACCCTAGAATTTCAAAACCAAAAATGGAAGCGGTGTCCCCAGACTTGAGGACACCACCGCCCTGGATTTGGTTGATGTAAGTCATGAACTTAGCCATAGGCTAGTCCTCGTAAGGTTTAGTGTATGATAGTGCCCGTTCGCTATCACCAAGCCCTTTTGTTGTTGGATCTGGCAACATATTCAAGGCGTTAACCACTGTCAAACCTACCAAGTAAGGGTTTGACAGGAATTTGCCAAACAACCCAAACAGCGCTCCCCAGCTTGTAATGTCTTCGAATTTGATACCAAAGTAAGCCAAAACTGGCAATACCAAGGCTAGTGCAAAACGTGTTACGAATGCGCGGTTTTTAAAACGAATAGTCCAGTTAATCTTCATTAGTTAATTCCTCACTTCTAAATTAATGTATTTTTTGTAAAGGGCATCAATGTAGCCGTTGCCACCTAGTTTCTTGTAGCTAGAGTGCATTTTGTGGATCACATCAGAATCGTGAACAGTGGTATATCCACGCTTTAATTCTTTGGTAATGTCTCGTTCTAATCGAAGATACATTGTCACTAAATGGGCCTCGTCATGCACAGCTAACTTGTCATTTAACTCGTTGATTTTCTCGCCGTTAATTTCTCCTAATTTTTGAACGACTTCAACGGATTCTTGAATGGTGCTTAATTCCCCTTTTAACTCACCAAACTGCTCTTTGTTTAAGTTCGCTGATTTACTAGCTTTCATCCCAAACCAGCCCGTCGCTACCACACCCACGGTTGGGGCAAGGTGAGCGATTAAATCTGAAACATTCAATGAGCAACACCTCTTTTAACTATTCTTTTGTCAATTGAGCCAAGAGCTCGTCATCCTCAACCATAAGAGCGATTTGCTCTTTCACTTTTGGTTTCAAAACTTTAGGGACTTTTGCGAATGGATAGTATCCAGCGACAATGTTAATTGCAAATAATTTAGCCATCATATCTTTTTCTCTTTCTATTACTTCTTTACTTTTCTTCATTTTCAACGATAGACGTTTCAGCCAAGTCTTCATCGGTCAATACCTCTTTTTCATACAATTTTTGAATAATATTGATTAGCGTAAGCTGCGCTGTCCTTGACTGTTCTTGTTGTTTCGTCATTTGCGCTTCCATCTTAGCGATGGTTTCAGCGGCTTTTTTATTTAGAACGTTGTATTCTTTGATTTTGTCATCAAGCTCGTTAAATCTTTCAGTTTCAGCACGTTGCGGGAAATTCTCTTGATAAATCACCTCTAGCGCTGCATTTAATAGCTCGGTGTTTGATAAGTCGATTTTTTCGACTGGCAAAAAGACGGGAACGATAGCCCCGTCTGTGTTTTTTAAGACCACTTTGGTGGCGGACGCTGCACCGCTTGCATCGTACTCTTGAGATTTTGAAGCGTATTCAAATTTCATAGATTAACCTTTCTGTCTATAGCATGATTGTGAGTTGACCTTGATAAGTTGTGTCTTTGGTTGCGGCCAAAACATTTATATCGCTGGTCCCTTTGCTAATTTGGGCATGAACGTCTGAATTAGTACCGATAGACCAGCCAGAAATTGTAAACATGTAGTTTTGTGGTGCTGTTAGCACCTCTGGCGGCAACTTGGCTATGGTCACATCGCTGCCGTTTCCAGTGAAATTATATTTAACCGTCAACACATCTCCGACACGCTTATAAAAACTGCCTTCGACTCCAGCGGGTTTCCATCCAGTGTTGATTAAGTTTGTGTTTTCATTTCTAGCAAACTCTTTCCAAGGCTCCCAGTCGTCAACTTTTCTCGACCATCGGTGATGTCTGAAAAATAATTGGCCATTGTTTCCCCAGAAAATTTGGATAGCCTCTTTAAAACCATCGGTATTTTTACCATAATTACTGTAATGAAATAGATATCCCCACTGGCCGTTAGGGTTTCCGGGCGCTGATTTGTCAATATAATACTGACCGGGCTGATCTAACCAATTTGCGCTGGTTACATTAGATTTGCCATCTATCCATTTCGGAGCGCCGTTATTGCCAGTCAGCTGGTATTGCTGAATTGGGCTGTTATTTGCGTAAATATCACCGGCTACGTCAAGAGCTCCACGCTCTCGGACTTTGGCAACGCCCAGTCCGGATTGGTCATAAGAAAGAGCTACGCTCTCAACGGGAACATCATTTTTAAAACTTGCGTGAGTGAATTTGTCTTCTAAAACCGCTAAAATTTGCCATGATTTGTTAGCGGCATATACACCCGCTAGGTTAGCTGATGAATTAACCAAACTTGAAACACCAGCCCAATCTCCAGAGGCGGGGCCTGTGTCTGTTGTGTAAGCGTCCTTGCCGTAAGGCGTCACCTTGAAGGTTAATTTCATGGTGTTTTTTTGAACACCATTAACAGTTAATGGCGCAATCTTTGCGTTCCTTAGAACTTGCAAGGTGCTTGATGTAGCACCAACCCTTGTCACGTCGAATTTCAGCGATGGTGCGAAATACTCTAGTATGGTAATTGCTTTTTCAACCGGTGCGCTTGTGCGCCCACGGCTATCGGTAACAGTCGCTCTAATGGTTACTTGACCGTTAAAATTCATAATTCCAAACGTGCCACCGTTAGAGTTAACTGCTTGATTACCCCCAACAATTTCAGCTCTATAACTTTTTATTGTTGATCCGTAAACACCAGTGGCGCCATCAAAAGTCACTTTGATATCGGACATGATTTGGACAAAGTGCTCCGAGCTTGTAATGAGATTTCCTGCTACTGCATTAGTATCCGTCAACGTTACGCCGGTCAATTTCGGTTTGATATCGTCTGCTATCGTCAAATAGATGCGTTTGATATCCCTCGAAACTTCACGCCCGTTTTCGTAGGTAATGACGGTAACATTCCCAAAACCTTTGGTATTGTCAGGCGTCTCGTTGCAGAGCTCTAATGGCGGCGTCCAAGTGAATGAATCTTTAATATTTTCGGTCGTGATTTGCTTGTTGAATTTTCCGTAAGTAACCCAAATAGCATGTCTGTAACTCTCTTGCTTTGGATTAATGTTAATCGTGACCGATTTTCCAATGACGGCTGTGATGTCACTTGTTGAACTTCCACGCGGGATGTCGGTTAGTTTAACATCGCCACTAGCCCCAATAGTGTTAGGGCTATATCCGCCCGAACCGTTAAAAAACGTGCTCACTCCAAACGCTTTGCTACCGTCGCCGTCATGTTGTATAGTGACGGTCTGGTCAATCAGCAAGATTGTCTGATTGGGGCTCAGAACGCTAGGGGTGCCAGACCATTCAATGCGTTTCTTCCAATCATACTCAATGTATGCACTACAAGCGTAGCCGGCAAATGTAGCGGCTGTGTTCATAAAATAGAGTCTAAATCTAACTTGACTTGTGTTAGCTACTTTGTCTTGACTTACTTGGTCAACCCAGAGCCTAAGCCTAAAACCTCTATCGCTATTACTCCAAAATTCAGCCAATTAAAATCCTCCTACGTATCGAATGACATTCATGTCTGGATTGATGTGATATTGTTCCTCTCGATACCGTCCGACTTGAATGGTTTTTGAGAAAATACCGTTCTCGATGTGAATGACACCTTGCGAGATGTACATGACTTCAACCCCAGAGCTAAACATTGAAATCCGTCCATTAGGATTGAACATCATGCTTGAGCTACCATCATTCTTACCAATAACAAGCCCATCATTTGACGAGCTCATGTAAGTGTCGATGAAATTCCAGCGATCAGACAGCTCGCCTAGATTTTTAGCAATGGTTGACACTCGTTGACTTGAACTAACCAAAGCTTTCTCAGCCGCTGCTCGCTCAGTTTCGTTCGATTTAACAAAATCTTGGTAAGTTTTAATCCAGTTATTCAAGATTTCAGCGCTTGCTTTGGCCACCATCTCAGTTTGAATTATCCCAGCTCGCTCATTAAGAGCATTAATCTGTTCTAGTGTCAACGCACTGTCAGCTTTGTTGTTTAACTGTTTCTCTAAATCTTTTGGTGACGCCTGCCATGCTCGGTCAGTCGCACCCTCGTAGCAATCCAATTCGGTGAAGAATAACAACGACTCACTGCCGTTGGTGGTGCCAGTGTTATCAATACGGATATAGCCTTCGTCGCATTCACTAGAATTAAATGTTAAGTGCCATTTAGCGAGTCCGGTGACTGACGGTGAACCAGTGTGTGCTTTAAAACGCACTGCCTTTGTGTAATTCTTGCTCGTTTCGTTCGACTTCCGGCCAAGAAAATAGATGTCTACGCCCTTGATATTCCCAGTGGCGAACGTTTGAATATTAAACGAATAATCAGTATTTCGCTTGACTGAAAAACGTGGCGTAGACGCTGGTACTGATGATGATGTTTTAAGCAAGAATAGCGGTTTAGCGCTATTGTAGTAATACGGATGCTGTGAAACAGACAGATTAGGGTTCTGTTGTGGAGATTGCCAAAAGCCCCAGTTATCAAGATTCTCTGGAAAAGCTGAGTTAACGATTAGGTTATCACCACCTACTGACACGCTACCAACCATATCATTCCAAACATAATCAGCTGGGTTTGTGCTGTCAGCTTGGTTGAAATTAGTACATACACCCAAATAGCGCTTGCTGCCATTTTGTGTCAGACTAAAACCATCTCGACCATCGGCGCTGTCAGCGTAAGCGAAATGGACGTAAGGTGTTCTTCCGTCCGCCCCAGCTTTACCGGGAATACCATCCCGGCCATCGCTACCTTTCCACTTAGACCAACGGTAGTCTTGCGGGTTTTGACTATCAATAGCATTGAAGTCTTGATACATACCGATAAATGGCTTGTTGGTATCTGTTTGGCTAAAACCACCACCGATTGTGTTATCAGCGTAAGCGATGTGGGTATATTGTGTTTTACCATCAGCACCCTTGACACCCGGGATTCCTTGGATTCCTTGCGGACCTTGCAAACCTTGTGGACCACGCTCACCTTGCGACCCACGTTCGCCTTTATCTCCTTTTTCACCGATTTTAGACACTGAATAGCCCGTTTCATTGGTATTATCCGTATAAGTCCAAACCGTCTTGGTCCAGAGGAATTGCCCTGCTGGCACGTTAGGTACTTGGCTATTCCAACCGCTTGTTGGAGCAGTTGTCCCTGATGTACCGACTGCGTAAGTTATCGTGGTTTTTTTAATCCCTACGCCATCTTTGCCCGCAATACCGTTATTACCGTCATTTCCATCTTTGGCCACATAAGTTTTTTGATAGCCCGTTTCAGAGGTATCGTCGGTATATGTCCAGACTGTTTTGGTCCAGAGATATTTCCCTTTGACTAATGCTGGCGGATTTGCTGTCCAGTTAGTAGGCTGTGTCATTTCATTGTCAGACAGTCCGTAAGTAACAGTGGTGTTCTTGATTCCTACTCCATTTTTACCGGGTAGTCCGTCGTTACCTCTGTCACCTTTGTCCCCTTTAGGACCTCGTTCGCCATCGACCACCTCGGTGAATGTAACCTCAGCGCTTGCTGCTAACTCATCATCAAGGTAAGCTTCAACAGTGATTTGTAAGGTATTTTCAAAGTCTGTCGGTTTAACAACTAACTGATTGCCAGTGCCGATGATGGCATCGCCATTTTTGTAAAAGAAAAGCGGTTGGTAAACCTTGCCATTTCTCTCAAGGGACGCCTTCAACACACTTTGACCAATATTGTTCTTGAAAGTCGTTCCATTGTCAGTTGAAAGTTTTAATTCGTAAGGCACAGCCTTTTCAGCTAATTTTGCCATGCGACTTAGTAGACTGTCAGACACCTTGTTTTGAAGCGCTTGGAAATTAGCGAAAACCGTTTTATTTTCAACTGGGTTAGAGAAACTAATTTGTTGTTCGCTAACACGGGCTTCAAGCATAAGCGTAGGCGAGAAACCGGTGTCTTGAATTTTGACGGTATCCCCGATATCCAAATCAAGGAAGCCATCAACTTCATAAGTAATGGCCGGATAACAGAATTTGCGTAGATTTCTCAGCGCTGTCGAAATCAGCACATCCTCACTGTCTGTCTCAACTTCCATATCCTTACGAATCCAGTTGTCATTCGTCTCTTTACCAGTCAAAACTGATGGATATAGACGTTTTGAAATAGGGGCAAATAGCAAACTCCCCTCAAGGTAGAATTCAACCTCACCTTTTTCATTCTTCCATTCTTGTTTTTTCTTTGGATCGATAACAACTTCAACCGTGCTGACGGAAACCTCTTTAGTTTCTACTTCTGGCGCTGTAACGTTTGGCGTGCTACCTGTTTCAGTCCTACCCTCAACAGTTTTACCCTCTTTCAATTCGGGTGGATAACATAGCGTTTCAATAGCGCCTAGATATGCACTGGCAGGATAGCTGTTTTGGACAACATATTGACGACCAGCGTAGTTTTGTTCTAAAACCGTAACGGTGCTCCCATTGTTAGCTACGATAATTGAAACGTGACCCCAAACCGACGTACCTTGATAGGCATTGTACGGCTTGATGTTAGCGATAGCTCCAGCTTTCAGTTGATTTGTATTGCTAGGTCTAACAACACCCCAGCCAAATCTGTCCCATGCGTAGTCAGTACCAATCTTACCCGCTGCCATACCAGCACCAATCAAACCAGATAGACCGGTTACTCCACCACCGAGCCCCGGGCCACCTAATTTCATGGAATACCAAGCTGCCAATGCGTAACATTGACCACTACCAACTCGACGGCCTTTTAAACCGTGCATTTCGTTGATGACAGCGATAACTTTATCAGCCTTGACCGTCCTAGTGAGTGGCTGGTTAGGTTGGGTGACTTGGTTATTTGGTTGTCTCCACAAATCGTCAAGCTTGTCCAGAATGTTTCCATTCGTTCGGTTAATACCGTTTCGAATATCACGCATAAGAGCGATGTAGTGTGCATATCCAGCGGCAGCGTAATCATAAAGAGCCCCTCCGATTCGGAAGAGCCCCTTGGTGTATTCCTCAATATTCTGCTTGCCTTTAACGCCGTACATTTTGCGACCGCCACTTGTTTGCTCTGCTAATAGATAGGTGTAGTCCTTCATATAGTCATCAACACTGGCATAGTGCATATACGTCCCGCCCTCGTTGGCTGGTCTAGCACTACCCGTTGTCACAACAACACCACTAGGGCGAGTCTGGGCGCCCCCAGTTATTCCGCCCCAGTTATTGTCTCGTTTAGCTACGTTTGAGGCACCCCACCACGACTCAAGATAGAGTTGAGATAGGACACCGGACGGCAAGAGATTGCGCTGAACACATAGATTTAAAATGGTTTGCACCAAAGCAGCACTCAATGGATGACCAGCGTATACGAGATTGCCCCCAGTGTATTTCTTACCACCACTAGCTACTTGACTAGTAGCTGGGTTTGAAACCTTGCTAGTTTTTTCTTTGGTTTCCTCTTTTTTACCGACAGGCTTAACAGCATTGAATATCTTTGTTTTGTCAATGCTACGTTTAATACTCTTAACATTCTTGCCGTATTTGATAACGATGTCGCTACGTTTGCGCCCAACGCCTTGGTTTTTATCATCGTGAGCCTTATAGACATTTAAAACAAACTTATCAAGTTGACTATCAGCTTGTAATTTCGTTTCAAATTCGATTTCAGCATCGAAGTTTTTAGCCAAGGAAATCAAGCGAGCTAGAGTGCTCTCTTGCCCAGTCCATTCAAGTGTCTTTTTTGAATCCTTGATTTGATTTATCCCTAACTCAATTTTGGTAACTCTCCAAACACCCCACTCATCCAAGTATTCCTTGAATGTCATGGGTTTCGTTGCCTTGTAAGCTTCCTGATACTCCAGAAGCAACTCAAGACTCAAATTCTCGCAATAGCAACGGATGATATGCTCATCTTCTTCGATTTTCATCACATTAAAGAGATAAGACCGTTTTTTGTGCCTAAAACTAACAAATGAGCGTTCGTTTAAATGTTTGTAAGCTTTTTCCACCACTGTATCTGACTTGATTTTTTTCTTAAAAACCGAAAACTCAAATACAGATGTTCCAGTCTCAAGGGAACGAATCCATTTGTCGTTGAAGAAATTCAAGGTGGTTTGCTTGTCGTTGTCTATGTAAGCAACTTTTTGCAAATTATTGTTATGAATCGTTAATAACATTAAATCCACCTTTCTTCAAATTCAATGGTTACACTCGGTTTTTTCTTACCCCATGATGATTGAATAATTTCTAACTCTGATTTCCCCGGTGGCAACACTGGCCACAGCGAGCCGTCAACAATCTGATCCAAATTAGGTAGATTGTTGAGATAAACAGTGTCCGTCTCGCTGTTGATCACTAACGAGCTCCCTTGTGAGTATCTGTTTGGGATATCCTTCGTCCCGTTGACGAAATCTTTTCGGTAAACAAAAGCGTCTAAATACATGTGGGTTGGCGTTGGTCTGTCAGTAAACGCTCCCAGCGCTATGTGTACTTTAGCTGACTTTTTGCCTTTAATTTCAGGAACTTTAAATTTTGGATAACTACCACGCCAAAAAACTTGTATTTCTTCATCCCGACGCTGTAAGTCACACTGTCCGCCGTCTTTGTAAAATGGGTTTTCGTGCGGATGGTGTGTTGCCCATAAAGTGCCCAATCTATTTAGATTGTATCCACCTATCCCGTTAGAGGTTAATAGATTGTATTCAGTAGTCAAACCGTTTCCACGCTTGATTGTCTCAACTCCATACAGAAATTCACCACTTTCTGTAGTGACTGAAATTTTGATAAAACCAACTTGATTAGCTGGATTAACCCAGAAAATTTGTCTCCACCACATATACTCATTGATAGAGCCACGCTCTCCTGTACTATCTGCTGGAATATCCCACGTAAGAGATGCGGCGTTGTTTAGTTCTCGCCCACTTCCACGATTCGTCAACACCAAGTGTGGTCTACCCCAAACGTTCTCAATCCCTAGAGTCCCATTGAGATTTTGAGTCGTATCGTTTAAAATACCAACGTTTTTTTTGCCTTCCGCAAGCCCTCTGGTAATCCAATCGTTCGAAGCATAATCGAATAGAATTTCAGAATGCTTGTAAGGCTCGACGTCTACTTCTTCGGTATTTCCAACTTCGAATGCGAATTTCTCGTTAACCAGTCCATAGTAGCCGTTATCAGCGTTAGCCTTTAACGTAACAATCGGATAAGCATCCTCTGAGCCTTGGTTGTCGATAGAGAAAATCATTTTCCCTTTATCTTCACGAAAATCAGTAACACGCTTGTAAGTAGTAGAATGCGCCACGCCGTCCGGCACGATAAATTCAATCGTGGCTTGGTCGTACCAATCAGAAATACCTCTGAGACTAACTTTGCCTTCAACAAGCGCTAAATAATAGCGGTCAGGCTCCGTTGGTAGATGGAGCTTAACCGCTTCTTTGGTATGTAGCACTCTGGCAGCTTCTTCCCTTACTCGGTAAAACTGCCCGTTGTCAGTCGGTGCTGGCTGATTAGGGTCAATAAATGTCATATCAGCTAGATCTCTAGTAGCTAGACTGACTGTCACCTTAATCTTCTTAGCACCGATATTGACATGTTGGACATTAACGCCAATCGACGGCGCTGAATCTGTTGAGATAGACCGTTCGTTTCCTATCTCGTGCTCTATTTTGATTAGCTTGAAATAGTCGTTTAAGTCATATCCGTTAAATTGAAATAAAGCCATTATTCAAGCCCTCTCATTCGTTTGTAAGTAAATTCTTGCGCTTTTTGATAGCTACTCATATCGTCAGCCGCTGCATAAGCAAATTCACGGCCATTGATATTAAGTGAAATCGGACGTCCCACTAAATCAGTGATAAGGTCAAGTGCTTGCTCCAATCTGTCCATTCTAGCGTCGTCTGCTAATGACAAATCAATGCTACCTCGCATCTTGCCGCCGTCGAAGCTATCAAAGATATTGTTATCTTCGAACAGATCACGGGCGCTGATAGCGTAGCGACTAGCAGTATCAATCATGTCAGCGATTGATGACTTGACGTATTTAACACTCTTGTCAATACCGACAGCCAAACCTTGACCGATGTAGATACCGACGTTATCACGGAACAACCGTGATGGCGAGTGGATTTGGGCTGCTGCTTGCGCTGCTCGTTCTGCTTGAGCTACAAGGGCATTAGCTGCCGCTGTCACTGCTCCTAGCGCTGATAGCATACCTTGAGCCAAACCGTTACCGATTTGTGCCCCAGCCGCTCTCATACGCCCTACACCAGCATTTGCTCTGGCCGCCGCCGCATTAACCAGACTGTCCATTGCTGAGCCTACTTGCCCAACCGCTGATTGAATCCCGCTCGCAATATTTCGACCAGTCTGAGTTCCGGTTTGACGACCCATTTGAATCATACGTTGACCACTAGACTGCACAGCTTGAGCCATGCGCTGCATAGCTGACTGCACTTGTCCAGCTGCACTATTCATGGCGCTAGCAATAAGTGGTGCACTAGTTGCAATGCGCATGATAGCTGATGCCGCATTATTAGCGGTGCTCGCTACGGCTGTAAGGATAGCCGGAATAGTAGCAATAGCAGTTGATAGAGCAGTCATTCCAGTTACAGATTGCATAACTTGGGCGTTAAATTGCATGAATCCAGTAGATGCTAACATCAAGGCTGGTGTCATCATGGTTAGTGCCATGTTGAACATGTTTAGTGGCATCACTGCTGTCGTGAATTGCGTTGTTAGCTGCATTAGAGATGTGGCAAACATCATAAATTGACTATTCAACATGGTTAGAGCTGTACCAATCGCAGTCATACCAGTGCCAAACATGGTCATACCCGCTGACACTGTTGTCATGCTGCTAGTAATCATAGTTAATTGGCTAGCCAAACTTGTTAGACTAGCGGTTAACACGGTCATGCTTGCACTAATAGCAGCCATGCTTGAGCTCAATGTTGTTGAAATAGAGCTAAATTGAGTCAATCCACTTGCAGCTTGCGTTAATGCTGGGGCTAGTGTCATGATTTCAGTTCTAAAGGTCGTGATAGGCCCCACAATAGCCGTTAAACCAGCTAGCGATTGACTAGCTTGGCTTGAGAACGTGCTGAATGCAGTTCCCGATGAGCTTAACAGTGATTGTAAGCTAGTGAATGATGATTGAATACTTGAAATTGTGGTTGAGAATGATGTCAAACCAGATACAGCACTAGATGCTGAGCTAGACACCTTACTCATGCCGTTTCCAAGCTGAGTCATGCCAGTACCAGCTTTTGCAAGTCCGGCTGAATTATTACCAATCGAACCTACCCCTTTAGCGACTGCTGCAAGAGACGCAGCCATGTCTCCAAGGTTGGTGTTGGTGATTTTAACAACACCATTCGCTAATTGGTTGAATCCAGACCCCGCTTTTTGAGCCGCTGTACCGATTGAATTGAACACATTAGCTAGGCTATCCAATACACTACTAATAGCACTACCGACTGAAGTAATAACGCTTGAAATACCTTCAAACGCTGACTTAATACCAGTTCCGATACCTTCTGCCGCTGTGCTGATTGATGTTCCGACTGATTGCACTACGCTAGCTATGCCTTGCAATGCAGCACCGATAGCTGAACCTGTTGAGCTGATAATACTTGTAACCCCGCTCAAAGCCGTAGCGATACCTTGACCGATACCCATTGCAGCCGTAGCGATTGCCATTCCTGCCGCTGACACAACCGATGCAATGCCACTAAATGCAGCACTAATCACACCGCCAATCGCTGTGATGATCGGTACGATTTGAGTGATTGCTGTAACAATCGCTGAAATGATTTGGCTTATAATAGGCGCTAACGTTTGGACAACCGTAACGATGGCAGAAATCACTTGACTAATGATTGGTGCCATTGTCTGAACGACTGTAACGATGCCTTGAATCAAGGTCATAATGACTGGTGCCGTTGCTTGGATAGCTTGTACGATTACTTGTAAAACCATTGCAATTTGTGGCCCGAATTGCCCGATTACTTGAGCAACTTGAACGATGCAATCCGAAATGACCGGAGCGATTGCCACGATTGCGTTAGCAATAATTTGAGCTACTGCCGTGATTGTATTTCCGATGATTTGAACAATCGGAGTAACTGCGGTAACAATTCCACTGATTGCAGTCCCTAGAGCAGTAACCCAGTTAGTTAATGCGTTAATGATGCTTGGTAACACACCTAGAATGGATGTTAGTGCTGCACCAAATGCCATAACAAATGGCGCTGCATTACCTAGAGCAGTTCCAGCCGCTTCAACTAGCGGCGCTAATTGAGCAAGCCCTGGGGCAGCTTCTCCGACTGCCGTGATAACTGTGGCGAAAGCAGTTCCGAACGCTTCAACGATAGTTCCTGCTGCCTTACCGATTGATTCGACAACGGTGCCAAATGCTGAACCGATAGCGTTTAAGATTTGCGAAACACCTTGAGATTGAGTTGCTAACAATGTGAATGAAGCAACAATGATACCAATACCAGCACCGATTCCGACTGCGGCAATCGCTACGGATGCACCGAATGAAAGTAATGTAGCTGGATTGAGACCTCTTAAACCTTGCAAGGCGATATTGATAGCTGTACCAATTCCCTTAAATGCTGTAGAGATACCTGTTCCGATACCCTTGGCAGCTTGTGATATTGCTGAACCAGCGTTTTTAATCACGCCGCCGATACTCTCAAACACTTGGGCAATCTTGCTCTTGCCACTGCTTGCACTAGTAGCAGCTTGAGCCATGCCTTCTGCTGCATCTGTTCCGAACTTCTTGAACGGATTGAGACTTTTAAGGAAGTTCAATCCTTTCATTGCAATGCCTACCGCTGAAATACCAGCCTTGGCAGTCATAAACGCTGCTACCATTGCCAGTATCCCGCCAGTAACGCCGTTGAGCACTCCTTTAGGTAGGCTGCTTACAAATTTAGCAACCGCTGACGCTGCTTGAGATATCCAATTTACAAGCGTTCCAAGAGCTGAGGCAATGCTTGCAATGACTGACTGCACTTGTGAGCTACCCAGCACCTCACCAATAGATGAACCGATAGTTTTAAGAGCGTTCCAAGTATCTTCCACCGCTGCTTTGAACGATTGAAACGCTCCAGTATCAGCAAACGAGCTGATGAAACTTCTAACTGATGTCGTGGCAATGTTTAGGGCTTGTGAAATACCGTTGGCAATGTCACCAAACACTGAGCCAATGCCTTGCATGAGCTTACTACCATCAATCTTGCTAAATAGTTGCTTGATTGAGCTACTAATGTAAGTGAATGTCGCACCCAGATTCTTCAAAGCTCCTGTATTTGAGAAACCCTTCCAAAGCGATTGGACGCTTTGAGTAACTCCTTTTACAACTTGGTCAATTGCTTTATCAAGTCCGTTTGCGAACTTCTGAATCGATTTTTCATCAATTTTACCAAGAGTATCAATGATACCCTCAATTCCTTTGATTGCCTTGTTGCTAAGTTGTTCGAAAACTGGTTGCAATTTCGTAGAGACCGTTTCATACAATCCCCCGACAGCCTCATCCACCGACTTATATCTAGTGGCTAAGTGCTGCATGGAGTCGCCAGCTCGTTTGAACGCTTCTGCGAAATCCTCAGTCTTAATCTCGCCGTTTTGGATTTTACTTACAAGATCATCCAGAGACATGCCCATCTCTCTAGCAACGGCAGCCATCCCTGCTGGTGATTGCTCCATCATCAACTTGAAATCTTGCCATTGAATTTTAGGCTTAGTCATTGCTTGGACCATTTGTTGACTAAGTGTCTTCATGGCTTGTTTGGGGTTTTCAGCCGATGCAGCAAGTCCACCCATAGCCTTCACCAAGCTTTCAGCATCCTTACGCCCAATAGCAGCCATTAGTGAGAATGTAGTCCCCATGTCGGAGGCTGAATAGATGGTTTGTGTTGCATAATCTTGCATCGCTTTCTTAGCTGACGCAATCTCGGATTTACCCCAACCAAGCTGACTCAAACTTCCATCGAAAGTTTTCCAAGCCTTAGTAGAGCTGTTTAGCTCTCCGACTAGTCCTCTGACACCACTGGTTAGAGCACCGATTCCCTTAGTGATACCAGCACTAACTAAATTAGCACCCAAAACACTTTTGAAAACCGAGCCTAACTTAGTGCCAGTTTTGCCCAAATTCTCTGCATTCTGTTGTGCTTTTTTAAGAGCGCTAGACATGCCGTTATCTTGAGCGCTTAATATCGCTCGGACGTTAAACGTTTTATCTGCCATCTAGCAACCCTCTTTCTCGTTTGTAATTAAGATTGTTTCGAGCCCGTTCTAATAGCTTGCTGTTGGTGATTTTCTCACCCAACACCTCACGGGCTCGTTCTTTAGCATTATAGAAGTCGTCAAATTTCTCGAAGTAATACTTTTTGCCATCTTTCGTCGTGGTATTCGCCAAGCGATTGAGATAAGCAAGTTGATAGATTTCTCTTTCTTTATTCAGATAGCGCTTCTTATGCGCCTTCTGATAGAGCTTCATCTCCTTAAGCGTCATTCTTCGAGCTTCAAGCAATGACACACCAAAATCAGCCATAGCATTAGTAATTAATTCCTCATACGTTTCAGCTGAATCTTGGTTATCACTTGCGATTTTGGCTATTCTGTCGCTTCTTCCACTCGTTTCACGGTTGCTTTCGTCAAAGGTTGAGCACGCAATGCTGATAAAAAATCGTCAAAGAGTGTGTCAAGTTGGTCTTTCTCGGCCACTTCAACAACATAAGCTTCAATGCCTTTAACAGAAGGTTTTTGGCGCTCTGTAATTGTTGCTGCTTGAATGAGGTCAAGCAAGATAACTGGGTTTTTTTGTTGCAAATCAACGACTGCGTGCTGTACACCGAAACCGAACGAAACACCACCGTCTGAAACAGAATAGCGTTTGTCAAGCTCTCGGATAAAGTCGAAGCCGTATGTCAAAGTGTAGTCTTTATTTTCGATAGTGATTGTGTTCATTGTTTGTTTACTCCTATTTTTTTCTAAAATAAAAAGCCAAACTGAAACAGCTTGGCTCAAGATAATTACATACTATTAGAGGGAATTGATCGCAGTAGTGTCTTGGAATGTGTATTGAATTTCCTTGACTTGTTCAGCTGTCAAGGTAGCTTCACCAGCTTGTGGTTTACCTTCGACTGACATTTCTGATTCAATTTCCACAAGTTCCTCAACGTTAGCTGGCACTTTCCAGTTAGACAAACGTCCGATAGCATAGAGTGCGCCATATTTACCGTTGTCCTTTTTGTCAGACAAGTCGATTTCCCAAACTTCGACCTTGTATCCGTCAACTACTGATTTCTTCAACATTTCGTTGAGTTCGTCTTTTGTTCCGATTGCAGTGATTGAGAGTTTAGTTTCAAGACCGCCATCGGCAACTACTGCACCATCTTTGGTTTTAGTAGTGTCTGCATCTCGTGAGTATTCCCACTCATGCTCAGTTTGCAAGGCAAGTTTAGCCGCTGCTGTCTTGTCTCCGAATTTACGGAACATCAAGATCTTCTCTTTCCCTAGTTGGGCTTCTTTGACTTTAGTTTCAGCCATTTCTTCCTCCTAAATAAATTTAAAATACGTATACACGATAAAGTGATATAAAACTTCATCCGTGCTATTGTCTCGATTGCTATCGATTGACGACTGGTTAACCTCTGCTGAAAACTGCATGCCGTCAATATTTTTGATAGCAAAAAAGCCAGACATCAACTGTCCAGCCATATCTGATAATAATTTCCGGTCATCCACACGCCCCCAAACATGCACCGTAGACGATAAACGCCCTATCAAATGCGATTTGGTAGCTTGTGGCAAGACCTTTGTTTCCCCCATGACTACGAATGGATAGGCCACGTTTTCGGGTGGCAAATAAGTATAGGTGTCATATCCCAACTCACTACTAATCCGAAACATTTCGTCATGAAGTAACTGATCTGGTTGTTTCATGCTTCGTCCCATTTCGCCATCTCTTCAACCATCTTAGGCGCTACTTCTTCAAGAGCTGGTTGCATAAATGGCTGCGCTTCCATCTTCCGTGTTCCTACTTCGACGTAACCTGAGTAGCTAGTCAATGCTTCGACAATCGCTTTATCACTTCCAGCTTGCAAGGTAATACTTCTACGAGTAGCACCAGTTGAATAGCCTTTGGTGAATTGCGCCTTGTTAATAGCAGCTTCTTTCAATTTGCCCCCATACTTCCTCAAAACTTTTGAACGTTTTTCGGGTGAGGCGTTTCTCAAAAGGCTTTGAGCCATTTCGTCCAAGCCTTCAAATTCTAGCGTCCCCATTATCTGCCTACCTTGTTAGCATAGATGACGTTGCGACCAGCTAGATAGCCCCTTATAGTAACGGGTTTGTATTTGGCGCCATTGTATTCAATTGTGTCGATTCCGACTGTGATAGGGCCTCTAAATCTAACGACGATGCTGTTAGCGTTCAATAGGTCTCCTAGTTTAGCTTGTAAGTCAAGGCTAGCACCAGTTACATTACATGAAACCGTTCTAGCCCACTCCTTACCACCAAGCATGCGACCTAATTTGGGATCGTAGCGCTTATTTGTCTTATCGTTATATTTTAGCACTACGGTATCAGCGTATCTCATAGAAATAGCACCTCCCCCTCTCTAGCTTGCCCAGAATTGCCATATAAACGCTGTAGCATGTCATCGTAAGGCTTAAACTCATTCTCATTGTCGTAATACAACATAGAATGGCCATCAACTGACTCAGACTTGGCCCCTTCAGCACCTCGACGATTGAAGCGCTTAATTACGCAATCTTCGAAAATGAATGCTAGTTTGTTATCGATTTCTTCGACGCCATACTCGGCCTTGAAGTGATTAACGACACGCTCTAACAGAATTTCAAGCAAGTCATCGTCGTTAGTGTTAAGGTCAACGGATACATTTTCAATGATTTGGTCTTTGTCCAATGTCTCCATGCCACACCTCGCTATTCCGCAGTTTTCTTAGATCTGGTTCTTTTCTTCGGCTTGTCGTCTTGAACGTACCCTAGCTCAATGAGTTCCTCAGTACGTTCACCATCGTACAAGTCCCCGACGTAGTAAACTGTGCCGTCTGTCTTATCCATGAATGCTTTTAATACGATATTCATAACGAGTACCTATTAAAGCGCTGGAATTACAGTAAGCATGTAAACGTCATCCAAACGCTCGAATGATGGCAAAGCTACCATAGAGACTTTAGTTTGTACGTTGACTGGATCAGTAGTTTTAGTTGTTGTTACTGCGATACCGTTATTAACGATTTCAACATCAGCGTTCACTGTGTTGTCAGCAAACAAATCAGATTCCTCTGGTGTTGTACCGAATACAGTGTTACCAAGAGCACCGTTAGGGATGAGCGTCAAATGCCCGTCTGGGAAGAATTTAGAAACTTCGCCTTTGTCATTTCGATAAGTGCCATTTTCAAGAACGATTGACACACCGAAATTGTCAGCGATATAGTTTTCAAGCTCAGATTTAGTAACTGCAGCACCATCACCAGCAAGAGGCTTGATAACCTTAAGTGTTGATGCAGCCTTACGGATAAGTCCGAATGTTTTAGCATTCATAACAGCACGCTCTGGGTTAAGTCCAAGTTCTCGAGCTGTTTCGATAGCTTCTTCAAGATCGGCGAGTGGTTTAGCGTCTGCATCAGCCCAGCTCTTAGTTACTTGTTTCTTATGCTCAGCTTTAACGCCATAATCGATATCTTTGTTAACGCCGCCACTTGTGAATGCAATTTTACCAGTAGCAAGCACTTGCATGCGCATAGCTTCAAGGCGTGCACGAGCACCGTTGATAAGTGTCACATCGTCGTTGAAAATGCCGGCTACGATTGTGTTAACCAACGCTTCGTTGCCAGAGTCTTTCACAAGATTCAGCTGTTGACGGTCATTTTCCTTAACAAGCATAGCCTCTTTGAAGAATGGCATTTGTTCGTCATGCATTTCAGCGCTAACACGGTCACGAATTGTAACGTTAGTATCGAATGCAGCGGCTTTCAAGACGACAGCTTGACCAGACGCTCCCTTGACGTAAGATAATTTAGTTCCAAGTTGTTTGCGTGCTGGAAAAATAGACTCACCCAAGGTCGAGTTAACATTTTCTTGCAACGCGTTGAAGTACCCAGCGATGTTAGATGCGGTTACTTTATCATAAATAAGTCCCATGTTTTAATAGTCCCCCTTTTATTTTTCAGAAATAAATTTGATAAGCGGCAAAGCTTTCTTAACAGCGTCGTCTACCTCGCCACCATTAACTTTGTTTTTGTAAACTTCGCCAGCGTAAAGCACTGAAACAGCGTTTTCGATCGTCAAATCTACATCATAGAGGACAATTCCCTCCGGTGCTGTTTTGTTTTCCACAACTGTTTTTGTGCGATCATCAAAGATTGAGCCGTCTTTAGCAGCTACCAATGTACCGGCTTTGATGTATTTTTTGCCATCTACCAATACACCGTCATAAGTTTTGTCTACTGTTGCCGCCACTGCCTTGTAAGGCAATGAGCGGACAATGTTTGAAGTGTCAAAAATTTTTGTTGTTGACATTTAAAGATTCCTTTCTGCTTTAGATAAAACGAGCAGCCGTAACGCTCGTAGACTTAGCAAGTTGAGCTCCAAAATTATCTGTCTGAGCATCACCGGCGCTTGCAGCTTTAGGTGAATTTTGACGGATAGTAGCTTTGACTTTATTAGCGACGGCATCGTTGAAGACTTTCTCAAATGTACCGACCATCTTAAGAGCTTCAGCGGCGTTTTCAGCATGGCTAAACATATCAGCCAATTCGACTGGCAAGCCTTTAGAAACAAGGTCTTCTTTTACGGCCATGTTTAACTTTTCAAACTCAAATTGTGCTACTTGCTTTTCAAATTCTGCTTTCTGGTCTTCAAATTCCTTGCTAGCCCGCTCAGCAGCAGATAATTTTGAATAGTCTTGCTCTTTTTGTAACGCTTTGGCGATAGCTTCGTTTACTCGTGCTTCTTCGCCCTTTTTCTGATTTTTCAAAGCAGTTTGGACTGCCTTGTTGACAATGCTATCCAGTTCTGACTGTGATTGCGGCGCTTGGAAGTCGCTCGGTTGATTGTTATCAACGTCCTGGCTTACTTCCTCAGTTTCGACCGTTTCGACTGTTGTGTTATCTGTTTCCATTTTTGTTCTCCTATCTAGTCTCGCAAGCTATACCCTTTCTAAGCCACGTTAAGGCTAGCTACGCCCTATCTAGTCTTGTCTAGTGTATTTACCCGCAAGCCACGGTAGTAATGTTTATTTAGGGCTTAGAATAGCCCTATGCACCACTCGAGGCACGACCTCGACAGCTTCTAAAGTATGGTGCACTATTCAACCTCAGATACTGCACAACGACAGTATGGGTGAATAGGTGGCGCATTCGTCCCGATTTCCATATCAGCGATTCTGACAGGATTCTTTTCCGTCTCCTTTGCAATACCCTTGCAAATCGAACATGCTCGGCTTTCTGGCATGAGCTTGAAATACTCAAAGCCGTTTTCTTTCATGATGTCTTGCTGAGCTAACGTCTGGACTCTAGCATGCTCTGTGATCCCTAAACGCTCTGCATTAGTACGTGATACATCCATGTGTTTTCGAATGCGTCTGGCAATCGTCAAGCCGTTATCTCCACGGATTAAAGCCCTTGTCACCTCAGTTCTAACTAGTTGTCTCAACTGTGCATTTCTGCCCCAGATACGCTCTGACCACTTAGCGCCCTCGAAGTTAGCGTTAACTGCCGTTTCCATTGCATGAGCTAAGATATTGCCTTTTAGAACACTTTGATCCAACAAGCTACCTCTTGCCATCTCAGCTTTATAAGCGGTGTTTAAGTATTCACGGGTGAGTTTCTCCTCGCTGTCAGCAAGAGACATTAACTCAAGCTCTAACTGTTGGATAAGCAGCTCCCGTCTACCAACCGACATTGAGAAATTGTAGTTTCTCAATTCCTCGTTAGCCGTAGCACTGAAATCTTTCTCAGCAACATAGCGTCTGGCTTTGCTTTCAAACCCTTTAATATCGAATTCGTCAGCTCGTCTCTTAGCATCTTCAACGGCTAACCCGTTCTTTTCAGCAAAATTCTGGATATAAGCATCCAACTCTTTGCGCAACTGACCCAATTCCATTCTGTAGAGGTCTTCGAGTTCTTTTTTAAACTCTGCCTCTGTTTTTTGGTCAGCTCGCTCACGTTCTCGTTGGGCACGCTCTGACCAATATGTCATACGTCAACCCTCGTAGAATCGTTTGTGTGCGTTTTTTCTTCTTCCTCGGTGTATTTGCCTACGTGATTGTTAAAATCGCTAGAATACCCCTTAACGTCGATTTCAGACACCTCTCTGTTCATTCTGTCGAGCTCCTCAGTTGGACTCTCAACTAGACCAGATAAACTCAAGGCTGTTTCTTGCGAAACTTGACCACCCAAACCAGTCAATACTTCAACTTGTTCAGCAAGTGAACGAGGTAAGTTTGGCGTGAAGATGATATTCAAGAGACTTTCGTCAAAATCTTTAAATTCGTTAACTAATGCGCCAATACGAGCAGCGAGACGATAACGACGTTTCAATCCTTTTGTGAATTGTGATTGTGTGTCGATACGGTCTTGATCCAACCCAAATAATTTGTATTTCAGTGCCTCACCAGACGTATTCCCGCTGAAATTAGTGTCAGACATGTCCGGGGTGTTTGTAAAAACATGAATATCTTTATTCAAGCGTGTCTTATACGCTTCAACACCAGTCACATCATAAGATTTAGTGAGGTACTCAGCTTTAACCGTACCCTCTTTGCCGTCTGCTGACTTAGGCGGTTTAAGTTGCATTAAACGAGTACGTTTCATATCGCTAGCCTTCATGCCTTGGGGCAATGCTAAGTCACCATAAATGGCAAGGATAGCGTCAGCCATATCACTCATGTGGTTCGCTGTATCCGATTCCGCACTGTCGTATAGATCAATTAGATAAAGTTCAGTCTCATAATCGCCAATACCGTCAACGTTGTTCAGAAACTCCGTAATCGGTACAGTGCCAAACGCATGAGATGTAACTGATATTTCATTGAAGCTATCCGACACGTCCAGGGTGTAGATATATTCGGCTGTGTAAACTTCCACGACCTCTTTGGCGTTCTCTAGGAAACCGCGTTTGTAATATCTGACGGCTGCAATAGAGTTATCTTCTAGCGAGTTGTCGTAGATTACAAATGTATCTAGCGGACTTAATCGCTTGATGCGTGTCTCATCATACTCACTTCGATAGATAAGCTCGTAAGCTCTACCAACTTGCGACAAATCTCTGATAAGCGTTCTGTTGTGTGTATCGATATCGTTGATTCGACCAATGCGTTTAATTGCCTCGTCGTTTTGAGAATGGTCTTCTTTATCGTCGTATTCAACACGAATAGGATTGCCAGCTAAATAACCCGTTTTAAACTTGCTAATCATACGGCCATAATTGTGCACGGCACGTTTGTCTGCCATTTCCTTATCTTTACGTCTTCCAGACTTAAGAACGTCGTGGTTTTCACCTCTCGCATAGTCCATAAGCTCTTGAATGCGTGGGGCTTGCCTTAATTTGTGGTGATTGATGAAATGTTTCAACAATTCCCAATCACCAGCCATGAGTTCCTCTAAGCTATCTGCTCGATAGCGAATTCGGGACCCACGATGGAATCGCAAGTTTAAAACTCGTTCCTGTCCGGTGCTATCTGTAAATAGTGTTCGTTCCATCATTCCTCCTAACCAAACATATTTAGCAAGTCGTCATAACTTGCTCTTTCCGTACTACCGATGACGAAATCAGAATATATAGCGTATCTCACACTATCCAGCACGTCATCAAACTCTTTCAACGGCTCATCCTTCGTGCTGTTCTCTTTCCATCGGTACTGGAATATCTCATCAAAAAAACGAGGTATAAATCCTCGTTTAACGTATAGTTTGCGTTCTTTAAATAATTTAGCGATAAGCTCGATGCCGGCTATCACTGACTTGTTAGCGTTGCTGATATCAAACCCTTCGTTCTCAAATCTTGCTACGTGCTCTGGACGGGCACTATCAGCATAGAATGGAATGTTACCGTAGATGTCAGTCAGCTTCCTAGCTTGCTCTACCCACCAATCTATTTCTTTAAATTGCGCCGCCACACCGTCAACAAGGTAGTAATTGCCATCTACGCCCTCACCGACTACTACGATAGAGCCGTAGTGAGTGTACCCCCAGTCAATGCCACCGAAATAGCGTTTCATGTCTGGCAATTCATCAACTACGTGAATCTTACTGTCATAATCGGCGTAGATAGCGCCCTCTGCAACACTCCAAAGCCCCATGATATCTCTATCGTAGAATTTACCCTTTGGCGTTGCTGCCTTAATTGAATCGATATAGCGTTTTGACAAAAAGGTGTTATCATCAAGTTTAAAACTAAAATCTATAATCTTGCCATCGTTCTTGCCGATGTAGTCTCGATTCAGCCAATGATTTGGGTTGTCCGGGTTGCTATCCCACACCACTCGAGCACCTTCACCAGAGCAGCGTGAGATAATCTCTTTGAAAACAATCTCGTTAGCTAGTGACGCCTCGTTGACGTATGCTCCAAACGCTGTGAAACCACGGGCACGTTTAAGACCGCTGATTGATCCAGTGTACACTTGCACAACTTTTACACCGCAAAAAACGAAAGAACCATGCTTGTCATACTTAGGCTCGAAGCCGTATTTGTTGTAGAGCTCTTGCAATACGTTATTTTGAATAGAAGTCGAAGACGTGCCAGCCAAAATGTAAATGGGCTCATCCACGCCTAAACGGTCAGCGATTTTTCTGACGCGGCTTAATTCGGTGACAAACGTGTCATTATTCACCACGGTCTTACCAGCACGTTTAGCGCCGTGTAGACCACATATAAACCAGTCGTGATTCCAAATATAGTTAAGCACGTCTAACTGCCGTTTGGTATAGAGCTTACTCAAGTCCATCGCTTACAGCTCCTTTGATGATATCTAGGAAACCGGCTATCTTTTCATCTTGCCCTTCATCACCACCGATTTGAGATTTGAGTTTCTCAATCTCAAGTTGTAATTTCTCAGCTTGTTTAGCGGTTGGATAGCGTTTCAAGATTTCAGTGATAGCTTTGATAACAGTATTGTTATCAGCCTTCTTCATCAACCTTTCGACTTCACCAGTCAGCGGATTCATCATGAGAACTTCTTCGTCACGTTTGCCTCTAGCAATGTCGGATAAAATGGACAGGGCTTCTTTGGCATCCATGATATTTGCATCGTGCATTTTCTCAATTTCGGCATCGATAAAGCTTTTTATTTCAAGTTTTTTCAAGTTTTGTCCAGCGATACGCCCTGCCGTCTTTTCGCTATATCCAGCATTGATAGCAGCCTGTGTGGCGTTCCCTAGTTTGATATACTCGCTAGCAAATAATTTCTGTCGTTGATTTAGCCCAATGCGTCCACCTCCTTCGTTGCATAATCAAAAAAGACAACCCACAAAATGAGTTGCCTAGCTATAATTATCAATACTAATATTATATCGCTAATAAACGTTCAAATTCTAACATTTATCGAGTGTTTTCTTCGTCTTAATCTCCCAGAAATACAAGGCATTCTCCGTTGCGGTAATTCTCCGCAAACTCCAAAATTGCCTGTTCTCTCATTCGATAATATTCGCTTTCTGAATACCCGAGGTCCATATAAACTTCAATGTTGTACTGTTTTCTGTTTCTGCAATAACACTCTATCAATATCTGGCTGTAATGCCTATCTGATAATGCGTTGATTGCTCTGACAATAGCTTGCAAGTCTTGCTCAGCGGCCACCTTGCGTGTTACTATGCTTTCGGTCTGACTATGGACCATGCCGTCGAATGATTTGGGTTCTAACGAGAACGATGCTGTCACTTTAGGGGCGTATTCCAAGCCCGCTATCCGTGTTAGCATGCGATACCTTCTTAGCACCTTTATAGCTTTCTTTTTAGTTGCGGTTTTATCTACTTCCGCAAATAGATTGATACTTGCCATGACACCCCTCTTGTGTGATATAATAGTTGTATCGTGTTCAAAGGGTGCCGGCCATTGTGTCGGTCTTTTTTTATTTCGGCCTAAAAAACGTTAAGAGATTTATGAAAAGATAAGTGTATTTGTTCTTGGGCCTTTTATCACCTCCTTCCTAGCCAAAGACACCAGCAAGGTCTTTAGCTTTTATTTTGTAATGCGATATCAATAAGAAAGAGGGTGTTTCACATCCTTTTTTTCTTAAATTTGCTGGGTTTTTGTCAAGGTCTGTCAGCTTGACGTGTTGTTCTAAAATGTCCAAGTCACTAAAATGACAGACTAACGACATGCAAGGGAGTCGAACCCTGGCACGCCCAACGATATAGTTAAATCATTATTGGGGATATTCCCCTTTCGTTTTAATACAAGAATTTAGAATTTGAATTATAGAGACTATATCGATAGATAGTTACGCAATTATCACATCCTTTGCGTTAAACTAGCTTATGTCACCAGTCTCACATAAGCCGTGATTTGAATGAAATGACAGAGGATTCCTCCTTAATTTTTACTGACTGGTGTCGAGTCAATAATATCCCCTTCGAAAATTTCTTTGCCATTTTTATCAGTCAGTCCAGTTGATTGCATTAAAACGATATCGTTGAAATTGTAGCAATTTGTCCGTTCGAAAAAGAGTGTCTTTACAGAAATTTCGCTTTTTCCGAAATCGATAGACATAATATCATCAACTTCGTACATGGTTTTATGAATTTTATCCCACGCTCTATATCTTGGTATCATTGCCCCCGTCCTTTCAGATAGCTGGGAATATCGTCCCAAACTTGCACGCTATCGTACTGCTCCTTGCTGACAAGGAATTTCCCGTAAGCACCGCAATCGAGCGTGTAGAGTTTTCCGACCATTTCTTTGCCGGTAATCTTCCCGTGCAATACAGTGGCATTGTCAGCCTTGTGCACCACGATAGCTTCTACTGGTCTGTTGACCACGTTAGCAACTGTACCAACGTTGATGGCTAGGGAGATAACCAGTAGTGCAGTAGCTATGCCTAGTTGATTATCTCTTTTTGGTTTTTTTGACAAAGTTGTCATCAATCATCACTCCTTTTCTATCTTTAATGTCGTTATATGCGATTGTAAGGCATTCTTCCACGTCGTATTCTAGCTGCAAGCATAGAACTATCAACGTCACAATCGAGTCCCCTATAGCGTCTTTTAGCGACCATTCTGGGTTAACGAAATCATTAGGTTTTAGAAATACGTCTCTGATTTCCCCGACTTCCTCAGTCACTTTCATCCATTCAATTTTGGGATTACCTTTGTCCAGTCCGTGACTAATAGCCCATTCGTTGACTTTTGCGATAAGCGCTGGGATGCCTGTGTTTTTGGATATATCAAGTCCCAACAGATAATCAATGCTTACACCAAAGAACGTAGCTAGGCGTTTTGCTGATTCAACACCGAAGTTGTACTCGCCACCCTCAACGCGCCGTATTGTCTTACTGGAAACTCTTGCTATAACTGCTAACTCTTCTTGAGTTAGCTTTTTCTGTTTCCGTAACTGTTTAAGTCTGTTCATTGTGCTATTCCACCTCATCAACCTCAATACCTAAATCTACTAATTGTGTTTTTAATTTTTTGATCGTTTGTTTCAACGCGTCACGGATTGCGTCTGATAAATTTTCCGATGTTATTTCCATAATTTTTTCGTCAAAAAGGAATTTCGTTTTAATTGCCAGTTTGAATTTTGGCTCTTGTTTTATAATAAAAAATGTGCTGAGAGGTGACAGTTTGTAGTTGATAATTTTTTCCAATTCTTCAATCTGTTGTCTAATTTCTTCTGCTTTCTGTACGTCTGCCAGATTCATTATTCCACCTCCTCGATCTCAATCCCCTCGCAATCGAACACCCAGCCAAAGCCAGCTTCTTCTAGCTCTTTGCGGGTGTATTTTGTTTTACGAAACCCTCCCCCACATGACCAAAACGTTTCTCTGGTACCTGTGCAAAGGAATTGAGGGTGTCCGTTGTAGCTTACGTTTTTCATTGTAACTGTATACTTCATCTCTTCTTTCACCTCATAGCCAAACTGGTGCATGGTGACGAGGGTTTGGATTACTTCGGTATCCTCAGACATCAACCAATCCTCGAATTCACTTGACGATGCTCCGTCGTAACATTCCACAACCTCGCTGATACATTGAAATAGATTTACTTCAAAATCATCCTTGTTCTCCTCATACCAATCTGCCACGTACTGCGGCACTACTGGTTTCTCGAAGAACGAATCATATAAGTCTTCTGCATAAGCTACCGAAATGCGTGCCACCTTTGATAGTTTTTTGTACTGCTTCATCTTTGTTCATCATCGTCAATTTCCTCCATCCAAACGGTCGCATCATCCACTGCCATGCATAATCGCTTCAATATTTCCATGCGTTCCAGTGCTTTCTCTTTGTCAGTGAAATAGCACTCCTTCACATCGTCCATCGTGCGTGCCACTCGTACTATCCACCGCATTCGACTAGCTCCACTGTATACATCCTAGAATTTCGATATTTAACACCTCTTAGGCGGTGCAATTCATTGATAGCGTCGTTCTTATCGTTGAATACATGGACACTGTCTTCCATGTTGTCATAATATACGATAACTTTATATTTCATATAATTTCACCATCCTTGCTAATAGTTCCTTGTCTGGTAACTGCTCCAGTGTTAATATGCGGTTTAGCTTTTTGGTATTAATACCTAACTTAGCGCTGATAAACTCCATGTCTTCGTGATTGGCCCAAAACCACTTCGAAAACTCTTGCGTCTGACCTAATACGCTTGTGTGGTCGTAGTTGCCTGGAGCATATACACCGACTAATTTATCCTTTACTTTGTTTCTCATTAACTATATCCATAGCTTCTTTAACACTTCTTGCCACTCCAACGAGTGCCCCTCGTTTTTTCATGGCATCCATAAACTTCCTTTGGTCGTCTCTCACACGACCTTTTTCATTTTTTACTTCGATGAAAAATATCTGTCCGTCTGGTCTAAAACCGAATAGGTCGCAAAACCCTTTCGGAGCTCCAGTATCGAACCAACGCCCGTCTGCCATTCTGACTTTACCAACGTTAATTCGAAATACCATATAGCCAGCTTTCGATAATTCCACCCTGATTTGGTTTTGAATACTATGTTCAGAACTCACTTGAATAGTTACCTTTCTTTTTTTTAGAACAGTAACCCTTTAAAAACCAATCATACCAACGTTTCTGACTGTTTTTTAGTCAATTTGTTACAGTTACCTTTGTAAGTTCTACTTATATATATTTTATTTATTTATTTATTTATTATTTCAATATATAAATAAGGTAACAAGGTAACTAAGTAGAGTTAAACGGTGTCATTAAAGGGTTTCTAAAAGTTACCGTATGTCATTTTTTACGGTAACTCAAACGGTAACGGTAACTTTTTCATAGCATACCGTAGGTGAATCACGTTCTTCATCCGACCAAGAGAAGGTGTAGTAATGTTTCGGAACATCGACCGATGGGATAAAACCTTTCCCTGGTCTTGAACGCTTCTTAATCCATCCAGATGGTACTACTTTTGCTAATTGTTTTTCAAATTTGCGTTTTGTCAATTTGGTGACACCTTCTTCCTTGCACCATTCTTGATACAACCACCACAGAAACCTTGAGGGCAACCGAGTGGATTCGAATTTATCGAACCATTCAACTACGAATGATTTAACCGTGTCGTTGCTTTCCTTGAAATCTTCCAAGGCTTCAATAGATGCTTGCGGTTCATCAAATCGAGTAAATGACATTTCCAGCGCTTTTTTCAAAACATATTCGAGGACATCCTTGCGATAAATGTAATCATCCTTGATTGCCCAATTATCATCCTTGGTACTGAATGATTTTTTAAATGGGATGATCACAAAACGTCGATAAGTTCCGTTTGTCTTATTCTTGAATCGGGGCAACTCGTTCGTGGACTGTATAACCGTCTTCTTAAAAACTGTGGTATAAGGTTGTTTGTTCTTTTCCTCTACCAACACTGGTTCACCCGTTACCACTGAGTTAAAGTTAGAAGATTCATCCACATAGATACCAGCTTGGACATCATCACCGATGATAACGGTTTTCCCCTCAATCATAGACAATGAGAAACGTTCCGAGAATTGGTTGAGTTTTAAGCTAGCGATATTTTTGATACCAACCAGATTGGTAATGAGTTGTTGTACTGTTCCCTTACCATCGTTACCCTCACCGACAAACCAGATTGATTTGCGGTAAGAGTAATTTCCATTTAGACTTGCAGAAATGACTTGCCAGATTAGTTTCACAAGGTCTTTATCACCACTCATTAAATCAAGTAACCAATCATCCACATTCCAACCGTCAATGGTTGGTGATTCTGCGAATTGGTCATAAGAGGTAGCGATTGTTGAAAAAGCTACGAACTCATGCGTAAATGGTTTTAAGACACGTTCCTTCTTGTCGTAGATACCATTCTTAACAAGAATAAAACGATTAGGCTCTTCAAACTCACCGACTGCAAAATTACAAGAGAAATCTTCTCGTTGGTTAACTCTGGTAGTCGATGCAAGCATAAATAGAACATTTTTAGCCTTGGTTTCATTGAAATTGGGCTCTAGTAGTCGAATGACACGGTAAGCAAAACTAGGGTCTTTGTGGTAGTAACCTTTATCTGGATCATAAATAGCGACACGCTCATTAGGAAGATTGATGATATAAAGAATTTCTTCCATTCCTTCCGCTACTGCTAATTCAGTTAGTCGAGTAGGTGGATTATCCTTTTTTTCTTCCACACCATATTGGTTTGGTTTCTTCCACGATGCTTTCTCTAACCACATTTCACGGTAATTTTTACATGCTAACCGGATTTCTCGCCAATCGTTAGGCTTTTTAAGGAACACGGGACGGTCAACGACTTTTTCCTTGTATTCTTCATTAATCTGTTGAATGTGTGGCGGTATTTTCATGTTTACTGCCTGTATCCTTTCTAAGCATACTCATAAACGTTCTGTCGAACTCGTTATCTGACAAACTCTCCGGAGTGTAGTGGTTGGCAATTTTTGCTAACAAATATACTGCATCCACATCCACTTCACGAATTAGCAGCCCACCAACAAAACTAGCTAGGGCGTTATTTCTTCCACCTTTATCTCCGAGACCGAAAACAATTTGCTCGAATAATTTAGCGGTTTTGTTCGAAAACTCACCTTTTTTATAGTTGGTTGAAAAACTCAAAGGCTTGTATTCCTGCTCCGATTTCAGAATATCCACTATTTCTTTAGGGGCTTCAGCTATCGTGTCTGTGTCTTTGTTCCAAGAATACTTCCCTTTCGGGTTATTGCTGGGTGCTACCAAAATGTAATTGTTATTGTTTGCCTTAATATCAATACCGGGTTTTACACGGATATCTTGGCTAATATTTACGCCTTTTGGTTTCTTTAAGAAGATATGTTTCCCACCAGAAGGCGTATTAGCCGTTAATGTTTTTGGAATATACTTGGATAGCTCCCAATCTTCTAAAGACTGGTAGCCGTCCTCGCTTTCTGAAACATCGATATCGATAACAAAGAAGTCAGTCGTCCTTAGTGCGATGTTAGCGTCTGGGTGTTCGTGCCACAAACGTTTAACTTCTTCTTCACTAAATGTTTTATCCTTAAATTTAGCGACTGCACGTTTACTCGTTTTGTCTATTGGGATGACCGAAAAACCTAGTTTTTGATAATGAAGGGCGTAATCTACCATCCCTACCATAGGCTTAGAATGGTAAATCTAGATCTGACACTTCTGGTGCTTTTTCTGCTTTCGCAGAATAAGGTGGCAATTCTGTTTGTTCACGTTTTTTAACACGCAAATTTTCATAAACCTTGCCATTCCATTCTGAAGTTTCATTTTCAACCGTAACTTTCATAGACTTGCCTTTAATGAGGTCTAGGAATTGCTCGATTGTTTGGATGTCGGTTTTTTCCGGAACTTTAGCAGCCTTACAATACATTTGAAGCACCCACTCTGGATATTGCAAAGTGCTCTTGTTGACATATACTTTGTCAAAAATCAGATTGTTACGGAATTTCTGTTGATAATCATCACGGATTTTAAGACGGATATCCAAGAAATCAGTTCCGCTTTGTGTTGCTGATTGTTCAGCTTGTGATACATAGACTTCATAAGTCCCGTTTTCGATTGCTGCGAATTGTTCTGCTGCTTCATAATTTACTGAAAGAATTCCCATAGTTTTTTATCTCCAAATCTTTAATTCATTTTGTTTGTGCCACAACCACCCTGGTTGATAGCCATTGAGTAGTCGGAACGCTTTAAGTTCCGCCAAGTTCTTACAACGTGTGTAATTCTTCTTGTAGGTTTTAACTTTGCGGTAAATTTCCGCTTCTTTTTTGCTAACTTCTACCATTTCACCTTGAATGGAAACAAATTCCATTCCTTGGTTTATTTCTTGTAATTCGATATCAACGCTTTCTTGCTCGACATCTCTGATTTCTTTTTTCTTGACAACCTCTGCTCCACAATAAGGGCAATTACCATCGATTAGCTGATCTCTCCAAAACGTTGCAAAGCAATCCTCACAAGTAACAGTTGATTTTTCACCGTTGTTCTTGCTAGTTTTGACACCGTCTAACGACCACTCTCTATCATCGTTAGGAAGCCCGTGGGTATTGTAATTTCCAACGTGGTCAATCAAGATAGCTCTTTTGCCTTCTCTAGGGTTTAAAGCCCTCATGGCAAATTGTAAATAGAGCGATAATGATTTAGTTGGTCGGAGCATGATACAGACATCAACGCCCGGCAGGTCAATTCCTTCAGTGAATAGGTTGACGTTTACCATAATCATTAGCTCGCCATTTCTAAAACGTTCCATGGCTTCAGCACGCTCTTTTTTTGGTGTTTTACCGGAAACGATAGCGGCACTATAACCATTCTCGTTAAAGCGTTGGGCTACTCGTTCAGCGTACTCTACATTGTGAACATATACGATGGCTTGTTTTCCCTCTGCTAAACGTTTGTAGTGGTCGATATAGTCGCCGTATGTTGCTGCCGATGATTCGAACGCACTATCTATGGATTGATTAGTGTATTCACCCGAACGAGTTTTGAGTTTATCTAAATCTAGTAGGTTGATTGAATAGTAACTAAATTCTGAAATGTTTCCATTCTCTTGTAGCCATTTAACTGATTTACCTTCGACTAAATCTTCAGCTAAATCATGGAAACCAGCGCCATCTAGTCGGATAGGTGTACCAGTGAAGAATAATTGCGTTGCATCTTTAAAATAATTTAAGATGGTCTGATATTGTTTAGCTTTGATATGATGAGCTTCATCAACTAATATCACATCGAATTTAGGTAATTTATCTAGTTTTTTAACAAGACTTCCTACTGTTCCGATGGTGACATTGTCAAGATTGACGTCACCACGTTCAAAGGTTGCTATAACTTGTTCGTTAATCTCTTTGCGATGACTAAAGAACAAGACTTTTTTATTTTTATCAGTGGCGTTTTTAGCGATGTAAGCCATCACTACTGTTTTGCCACTCCGAGGGGGCGATTGAACCATGATTTTGCGGTTTCCTCGCTTCATAGATTCAATAATGTCAGTTATCAGTTCCTTCTGGTAATCCCGTAGCGAAAAGCTCATCTACCTTACACCCCTTTCGCTCATCGAGACGATTCTTGGCGTAGACACTCGCTGACGGTTGCAAGATAAACCCTCTTACTTCCTCACCGTCTTCAGTGGTCTTCTTTACAAGTCTAGCAACCACATCCGTTAGACCAAGGAAGTTATTCAAAATTTTCGAACGAATATCTGGCATGGCACGATTGTAGATAATGCCATTCTCATCCGTCCACTGATCAGAGGTTTCCCACGCGATAAATACAATCCGTTTGTTGAGTTGTAACAAAGCTCGTAAGCTATCAAGAATAGTGAAATCGACACGTTGATAATCGGCTTGTGATGGGACACGGTTATTATTCCCTTCACGTCCTAGGTTAGATAGGCACGCTCGGAACAACTCTGAAACGTTGTCAACAACGATAGTGTCGTATGGTTGCCCGGCTCCTTTCAAGAGCTCCTTGACGATTGTTAGCCATTCATCCCAAATCTTGTGAGTGTCCACGTCTGCGATATCAATGTTTTTACAACCGCTTAACACCTTGGCTGATTTATCAATATTGATAACCAGTGTTTTGCCGGGGATATATTTGACCGCTGAAGTCTTACCGAACCCCGGGTTTCCATAGATCAGATAACAAGCATCGTTATTTTTTAATTCTGTCGCTTTAGTAATTTTCATCGGATACTTAAATTACTCCTTTCTTCAAGAGTAGCACCTTTGATGCGTTTACCAGACTTAAGTAACTCTTTAAGTGTTTTCTTGTCCGGTTTGTAAGTCGCTACTTGATATTTCTTAGGCAGTTTAGTTTCGTCTACTACTACCGCTTTAGATTTTCTGAAACCGACCTTAAATAGCGTGGTGTCAACCTTAGTCTGACCAGTTTCAGTCATGCTAACTGCAAGAGCTGCTTTCAAATTGTCAATTTTTGTCTGGTCAGATTTATTCAATCCATCCAAACGTTTTTTTTCATTTTTTCGGGCTTCGATATCCGCTTCGATCGATTTAATGACTTTGACATAACCTTCTACTTTAGTTTCGTAGTCGCTAGTCCAATCGATTGCTTCGAGCGTATCGAGTTTCGTTTCGTCGTCAATATCCATGTTATAAATTTCAAGGAATTGACCAGTTAATTCATATAGTGTTGCCATATCTTTTTAATGCCTACCCTCCCACCGCTGCTATTAACTAATTAATTATTTTTCTCAAAAATGCTTTGATTTCGTCTCTCGTAACTTCGTTACGTTCTGTGCGTTCGAAGTCCGAGCCGTCAAGTTTAGTTACGTTGTATTCAACTTCCACATTAAGCACTTCGCAGCCAAACGCTTCAGCAAGTTTGTCAAGATCGTTTTTTTGTTCTTCGTATGGTTCGAGCGGCAAGCATAGTGCATCTCTCAAACGTTCAGTAAACACTGCTGTATACACTAGACTTCCTTTGTCCTTATAGCTTTCAAGAAATCCATCTTTTTCAGCGCTGTAAAATACGACTTGTTTGTTATTTTCTTTCATGATTATTCTTCCTCACCTTCGTTGTACTTCTTGAAACTCAATGTCAAACCTGCGATACCTGCTGCAATTACCACTAGCCCAAGAGTTGACATGATGCCTACTTTTTCGCCAGTATTAGGTAGAGTACCACCGTAAACGGGTGTATTTACAACTTCTTTTGGCTCAGAATCGTTTTTATAAACGACCTCGGTAATTTCTACCTCTTTTTTCTTCGGATCGTCTACAGGCTTGTTAGGCGCCTTTTTAGGCTCTACTGGTTTTTCTGGTGTTGGTTCCTCTGGAATGTGCAATTCTGGCAAGTCCAAGATAGGAGCGTCATTAGGAATTACCCCACCTTCAAACGGTGGGAGTTCACGGACTTCCGGAATGCCTGGGATACCGCCTTCGAATTCTGGAATATCAACTTTTGGAGCTTCACGAGGAATTTCAAACGTTGGCTCTGCCTTGTTCTCACCAGACGCATCACCACGACCACCGACTAGTTGAATTTTCATATATGAAACAGCGCCGTCCGATTCAGCTTTCAGTTCAATCTTGTTAGTAGGGTTAGTTGAGTCCTTAACAGCATTTACAAGCTTAGTCTTGTAGTACAAGTAAACCATGCGGTCTAAACGGTCCATTTTGATTTCAAATCCATGCTCAGATTTTGAGATAGACTTAACTAAGTCCATAGCTGAACCTTTGTCAATCCAAGGGTCTACGCTTTCAATGTTCTTAATCTCAAAGTAGTTATCAACTAACTTTTGATTTTCTGACATTTCATCAATGATAGTCACATAGTTGAGCACTTTCTTAGCATAATTAACACGGGCCGTCCAATTAATCACAGTAGGGTCTTCTTTATCTTGAAATCCCCATTTTGCAATCAATTCATCTTTGCCAATTACTTGCTCCGAACCTACATTGACTGTTACTACAGTACCGTTAAAGTTGATTTTTACTGGCTTCCCTGATACAACTTTAGCCGTCCAGCTTGCATCTAGTTTAAGACTCATACTCTTGTTTAGAGGGTGAGTTTTGAAATAGTCATTGAATACAGTTGTCACTTTGTTAGTAGTGGCATCTGCTGTAGCTTTACCAACAACTGCTTTTTCTGGGTTATGTACGTCAAACTCATAAGATGTTTGGAATTTCACTTCTTCAGGCAAGTCGAAAGTAACCTTGTCGCCATCATTTACTGGGATATCGTCTGGGATATTGATATCCTTATACTCGACTTTGAACGGGCTATATTTGCCATTGCCATTAGGGAAATCTACTTGTACGTTTGGGTTTTCGATTGTGATCGTAGTATCTTCTTTAGTCACTGTGGTAGGCGCTGGTGTTTCCGCAATTGGCTGAGCTTCCACTGGAGCTGGTGGAGTATATACTGGTGTTTCCGCTACTGGTGCCACTGTTTCAGACGGTGTCACCGTAATATTCCCAGCATTATCGGCAGTGTAGACATTAGACACGGCTGGTTGTGCATCAACTACCGGTTGAGTGGTTTCGTCTGCTGACACTGTGCCAGCTCCAATCAATAGAGCTGTAGCAAGAGCAAGCGTTCCGCACAAGCCATAGGCTTTGCTCTTGGTGAAAGAAGTTTTAGCGATTGTTTGAGTGTTGAATGATTTCATGATATACTCCTTGTATAGATGTTTTTTCTTGCACAGGCCCTTACCTGTGCTTTTTTTAGTGCTTCAATCCGCACCCATAGCCCTCCGTTTCATGTTTTTTTATGTTTTTTAGAAAGGTATGTGTGGGTAAAGTTTATATTTTTTTGGGGAAAGGTATAAGTTACACTCCACGGTGAGCCGTGGCTACGGATTGAAACGGTTAAATTAGTCGTATTTCTTTTTAAGTCGTTCCCGACGTTCTTCTGGGGTTTCCACCCATTCGAAGAATGGTTCGGGTTTCGGTTGCTTCTTTTTACCGAATAAAAATTTTAGTAGACGTTTCAAATCATCACCCCACAAGCTGATCTAATGGCAATCCGTGGTCAGCGTTGAATTCTCTGACTTTCTCGTCAACCATGCGGTATGGTTTCGCTTCGAAAACCTCTACTTCTTCTTGTTTTTTACTCCAAATCCAGTTAATAAGTTTTTTCATTTTTTAAATTCCTTTCTGTTTTCCCTAACCTCGCTAATGAGCTAGGGTTTTCTATTGTTAAATATCCAAAATGTCGTATAGCCTGCACGCGCCAATAAAATCAATCGCAACATCTTGAAATAGGTCTCTGCGTTTGCTGTCTGGTGTGTCTGGTTTGTTGCAGATATCTCGGTACATCGAACATTTAGTGTCGATGTCGTCAAGTTCATCTTTTGCTTTTTTTGATACATCCATCGTTTGATTGATGTATAGAATCAATTCTGTGACATTGTCGAGGGCTAGGATGCCCCCTTCCATCTTGTGAAAGTCCTTTTCAAACTGGATAGAGCAAGCTACCAATCTTTTAATGTAATGATTGTTTGCCATGTTTTTACCTCTCTTATTCTTCTGGTTACTTCAACGGTAGTTAATAGGTATCGCTTTATTTTTCCTCACTAGCTCACTGCTACGGCTAGGGTTGTTAATGCTACTTGAATCTATTTCTAGTTTTCCATTCGATGAAGGACTTGAAACCTTCATAGTTGATGAAAACCAGTTTGTGTGTTGGGTTGAATACGTAGTTCTTGAAGTCTTTGTTATCCCTCATTTCTCGAATGAGGTTTTTTGCCATCGACTTCCCTAGACCTTCCCATCGCTGCATGAGGTGGTCGTAGTCTCCCCACTCGGCCTTCTCGTCAACCCCGACTGGTTTGTAGGTGATTTCCATAAGCGTCACCCGATTTCTTTCAATCCGTTTTCAAGAGCGATAAGCTCTTTTTGTTTTGGCGTTTCACGAATTTCAAACGGTGTGAAATCGTCGTAAGACAAATCTCTCAAGAACTGGATTGCTTTCTCAGCTTCAACGTGCTTGATATTAGTGTATTTAGTCACGTTAAAGGCTTTCTTCAAGCGTGAGTACATCAAGCGAATAAACTGACCTTTCTTCGAAGCGAACAGATTATCACTAGGATGTGATTTTTGCTCATTGAAGTACATATCTGCGAAAACGCCAGCTTTGCTGAAGACTACGCTCTTGATTTTTGTTGCTTCACCGTCGTCAATATGGACTTTCTTGTTGACTTCTTCGACAAGCAATTCAATGTCAGTGAGCTTTTGATTCGTCTTCTTAACATTCCTGTCCATTTCTTCCTTGATTCCGATAACTTCTTCCAAAAGCTGTTGGTTAACGGTGCTTTGGGCAACCAGATTCATAGCTTGTTTTTTCTGCATTTCGACTGTTTCAGCGAGCAGATTTTCTTTTTTCTTGTTCTTCTTACTCATTGATGATTTCTCCTTCTATGATTGTTCTTCCATTCTCTGGAACAATCTTGTTCATTTCGTCCAACCAGTTTTCAGTTAGCGTCAAGATGTCTCTGAGCTTTTCAATCTGGGCATCCTTGCCAATCCCTTGGATAAGGGTTTTAAATCTGAGCGGTGCCATTTCTTCGTCAAAGAAGTCTTCAAACTTGGAAACGAGCTTGCTGAGATTAAAGATATTAGTCACGCTATTTTCTAGCTTTTCTTTATCCGCTCGTAAGTGTTCGATTGATTCTTTCAAGGCTAGGGCTTCCGAGGTTTCTTTCTCGAGCATTTCATAAGACGCTTCTTTAAGTCGCAAACTTCTTTTGACTGAATCAAGCTCGTCTGATAGGTCTTTATTCTTGCCTAGCAGTTGCTTGTTGAGGTCTTGTGTTGCTTGGTAATCTTGTGGGACGACTTCCTTTTCGATTATCTTTTCAGTGGTCTTGGTTTGTTTGACACGTTCCAATTCACCCTTGACTGCTTCCAGTGCTTGGTCTTTGAGTTTTAGACGACGCTTGACCTCTTGCAATTCTCTGACCGTTGGTGGTTCGCCTTGTTCAATCTTTTCGATTTGCTCTTGCTTTTCTTCCTCTGGAAGTGTTGCTATGAGGTGTAGGGCAGTTGTTCCTAAATGTCGTAACGTTTCGACATTTGGCAATTCTTCAACAATCTTCATCGATTTATAAGCGAAGTCTTTGTCAATCCCGATACTTTCGTGCCACTGCCGAAACTGCCCGTGTGTCAGGTCATTTTCTTTGACGTGGCTTAATCGTCTACCAATTTCCCAAATCGATTGCCCAGCTATTTGTTTGTGGTGTTGTATTTCTAATTCAATCTGCACTAAATTGTCAGATAAGGCTATTTCTTGCATTTACTTTTCCCCCTTCTAAATTTGGTATAATAGAGACAATAAAATGATTGGAGATATACCATGGAATTTAAAATCCCTGTTTCGTCATCTCGCACCAAAACCTTTTCTGTCGGCGATGTGTGTCCTAATTGTAAACGTCCAACTAACCCTGATTTGGTTGGTTCAAGTTACCACAAGTTAGATAATACTGATGTTAGCTTGTCCGCCACTTTTCGCTGTCTTGGGTGTAGGCATTTCTGGGTTGAGGAGTTTTTACTAAGGCGTGACCTTACTAACGAAGAAATTATTTCTCATGTTATCGTCAAGCCAAATCTTCCAAGTGATATACCTATATCTGACGATGTAGAGACGGTTTCTCCAATCGGCAAGCAAATCTATGTCCAAGCGCTGAAAGCTGAGCATGAACAATTAGACCACATTGCAGGTATAGGATATCGAAAGGCACTTGAGTTTTTTGTTAAAGATTTCTCTATTGTTACCAATCCCGATGATGAAGATAAAATCATTAAAATGTCGCTAAAACAAGTTATTGAAAAATATATTAAGGATGAAGATCTTAAAACATTCGCTCTTGCATCTGCTTATATTGGCAACGACGAAGGTCATTACTACAGAAACAATCCCGACAAAGACTTCACAGACCTAAAGAACTACCTGCATGGGGTTATTCACTACATGGAAATGAAACTCAACTTTCTTGATGCTCAAGAACTTGTGAATCGTTCGAAGAAATCTTAGAATCTAGTTCATCCAACTTCTCAGCAATATATGTCACAGTCCTCAGTATTTCATTGAGGGCTGTTCTTTCTAGTTCGTTCATTTTGCCCCTTTCATAATTTTAATTGTTTAGTTCAAGTTCTTGAACTTTATAGTTAAAAAAATATTCAACTATCTCATCTTGTGAGATTTCTAATAGTTCAACCGCTTTTATAATTTCGTCTTGTTTCCACTTCGCCTTTCCATTGATTTTAAATGAAAACGTTGTTGGAGTTAAGCCCATAGCTTTTGCGAAATCTTCTTGCGTCCCGTATTTTTCTTTAATACGACCCTTTAATTTAGCATAGTTAAATCTCATTGAGTTCTCCTTTCTAAGTTCAACCTCTTGAACTTTATGGTTTTATTTTAATCCTTCTCTTTTTATTTGTCAACAGTTTTTGTTCAATTTTTTGAACTTTTTTTCGATTTTTCTTGAACTTTTGTATTTTCTACTATATAATGAATCCATAAAGGAAAAAGGTAAAGAATATGAAAAATACTACTGCTGCACGCTTGCAACAAGTGATGAATGAACGAAATTTAAAGCAAGTTGACGTAATTTCCCTTTCGAAAGTGCATCAAAAGGAATTGGGCGTAAAACTTGGAAAGAGTGCTTTGTCTCAATACATCAATGGAAAATCAACACCAGACCAAGAAAAGTTAGTGCTACTTGCTAGAACGTTGGAGGTATCTGAAGCATGGCTCATGGGGTATGATGTCCCTATGACGAAAGAACAACCTCAACCAACCAACGCCCACGACATCGATAACATAATAGAAAGCGCGATGATGTTCGATGGCAAACCGCTGACAGAGGATGATAAGCGGGCAATCCGGGGCATAATCGCCGGCTACATGAGTAGTAAGGAAAAGTGAGGTTTATGACTGAAAGTGAATTGCTTGAGCAGTTCGGTGTTTCCATTTGTGAATTTAGCTCTAGCGAGTGGTCACGAAACGGATTTCTTGACCCTATAAACAGGGTTGTTTACATCAATAGGGATTTAGATCAAGACACTCGTTTAAAGGTCATCTTGCATGAATTGGGACACCTAGAGCACAATTCTAAAGACTATGAGCGTCTACGGGAAAAGTATGAGGTTCAAGCAAATAGGATTATGATCCATGAATTGCTAAAAAATGAAAATCTTGATGATTTTAATTACGTCCGTTTTATGGAACGGTATAATTTAAAAACCATCGCTAACGAAACGATGGTAATAGATGAATATAAATCTTTAATTAATTAAAAGAGGAATTATTATGGGAATTTTTGATAATGCAGAAATGAAAGCAGCTAAACGTCGATACAAGGAAGAGATGAAACTATTAGCTAATATTATGAAGCCGACAGGTAAAATATTTATGTGCGCTAAATGGGATGATAACTTGAGAGTCATTTCCATTGGCTCGATGGGAATGAGTACGATCGTTAAATACGACACTATCAAAGACATACAGATTCATGAGTCTGTGCAGGAAGTTACTTCTACAAAATCAAGTGGGAGAGAGAAGCGAAAGGGCGTAATGACTAGAGCAGCTGTTGGTACTCTTCTCGCGCCGGGAGTTGGAACATTAGCGGGTGCGTTGACGGCCAAGAAACAATCCGCGGTTGAAAGCGAGGCGGTGACTAGCCAACAAGTGACTAGAACCATCGTTTTGACTAGAGATGACCCTTTCAAAACTGTTTTGACCATTCCTTATCATCCCGAGTTAGAAGCTAAATTACGTAACATATTGGCTGAAAACCTCGCTCAAACGGTGGCAGTCGAACAGATTGCAGAGGCTTCTCCCATTGAACAACCTCAGATTGTCGAACAAACTCCACAAGTAGAACAGATCGCCTCAAACATATCTGTTGCTGACGAGCTGATTAAATTAAAATCATTGGTTGATAACGGCGTACTCACTGAGGAAGAATTTCAAGCACAGAAAGCTAAATTATTATCACAATAAAAAAAAGCCCTATAATCTCCCTCGCCAAAGTTTGATTATAGAGCTCTAAACATCACAGAAAAATAGAAAACACACTAACAGTCAAACAAACCAACAAGGTTATGTTTTCTTTTTTCTGTACCCATTTTACCAAATAATAGGAGATATGACAATGTGGGTAGAACAATTGCCAAACGGAAAATATAAATATTTTGAAAGATACAAGGACCCTTACACTGAGAAATGGAAACGGGTATCTGTAACGCTTAACAGTGGGTCAAATCGAGCAAAGAAAGAAGCTCAACGCTTACTGGATGATAAGATAGCCCAGAAAATAGAATCATCAAGCACTACTAATGTATCATTCCATAGTGCTTTCAGTGACTGGTGGGAATTTCACCAAAAGCAGATTAAGTTAAGCTCAATCAAGAGCCTTGCAGCATCCGTTAAACGAATATCTGACACTATCGAACAAGGAACAATCTTATCAAATATCAATGTCCGACTTATCCAATCCTTGCTAGACACCGAAGACTGGACAGATTCACAGAAATATCGTGCCAAGACCGTGTTAAATACATTTTTCGATTATGCTATGGATCAACAACTTATAACTGATAACCCCTCACGAAAGGCACGACTTCCAAAGAAAAAGAATAAACTTGAGAAGCAGCAAGCTGCCAAGAATAAATACTTAGAGCCAGACGAATACAGTCGATTGCTGAAAGAACTCTACCGAAAAGACATAACACTGAGATATGCTCTAGCGTGCGAGTTTATGCTCTTGAATGGTTGTCGGATTGGTGAACTGGCTGGATTGACTGTTTCAGATTACCACAAGGAAACACGCTCCCTGGATATCCACGCTTCTTTCAACAGATATATTCCAGAAAATGAAGGGACGAAAACAGTCGCTAGTTATCGAACCACCTACCTCACTAATCGAGAGATAGAAATCATTGACCAGTTACTAGAGTTGAAAGAGTTAAGCGAAACAACCAATTCAGATTGGTATCATAGCGATAAAATCTTCACGACTAACACTGGCAAGCCTATTCATAGCACTATTTTAAGTGCATCGCTCCAACGAGCTAACACAAGACTGGAAACGCCTATCGACAAGCATCTATCCCCTCACATCTTCAGACACACCACGATTAGCATATTGGCTGAAAATAATGTGCCACTAAAAACCATCATGGATAGGGTTGGTCATGCTGACTCGGAAGTGACTACTAGCATCTATACTCATGTCACAAGGAACATGAAGGATCAAGCGGTCAATGTTTTAGATAATATAATTACAAATAACCTTGCCCCTTCCTTGCCCCCCGGGTAGAAAAAAAGAACCCTAGGTTTAACCTAGAGCCCTCAGAAACGTTGTTAAATCAACGTTTTATTTTTTCAAGTTGTAGAATGATTTCAAACCACGGTATTCTGCAACTTCACCAAGTTGGTCTTCGATACGAAGCAATTGGTTGTATTTAGCGATACGGTCAGTACGTGACAATGAACCTGTCTTGATTTGACCAGCGTTAGTTGCAACTGCGATATCAGCGATTGTTGAATCTTCAGTTTCACCTGAACGGTGTGATACTACTGCTGTGTATCCAGCTTCTTTCGCCATTTCGATAGCGTCGAAAGTTTCAGTCAAAGTACCGATTTGGTTAACTTTGATAAGGATTGAGTTAGCAGCGTGTTCTGCAATACCTTTTTCAAGGTAAGCTGTGTTAGTTACGAAGAAGTCGTCACCAACCAATTGAACTTTACCACCAAGACGTTCAGTAAGAGCTTTCCAACCGTCCCAGTCGTTTTCGTCCATACCATCTTCGATAGTGATGATTGGGTATTTGT
>ENA-OWPP01000247-OWPP01000247.1-human-gut-metagenome-genome-assembly--contig:-NODE-247-length-66420-cov-6.443999_pt1 | contig 66420 bp, 33 predicted proteins | sample MGYA00248265_ERZ651848 | MGnify/ENA primary metagenome ERZ651848 (study PRJEB26924, sample SAMEA4378233) | human gut metagenome | biome: human gut; feature: human-associated habitat; material: faeces...
ACGATCCAACAGATCCAACGAAACCAGGTCAACCGGTCGTGCCAGATGTTCCAGGTTACAAGCCATACTTGCCAGATCCAAAAGATCCAACGAAACCAGGTCAACCAATCCAACCAGGAACACCTGTAACACCAGAGGATCCAGGTAAAGATACACCAATCATTTATGTTCCGGTTACTCCTGATAAACCTGTAACTCCTCCAGAACAACCTAAGGTACCAACACCTAAGAAACCAGAGGAGCCAGAACAACCAGTTAAACCAGAACAACCAGTAAGTCCAACTGTTATTGAAGAAGTAACTCCACAAGTTGCTCAACCTCAAGAACAAGCAGTTCTACCAGAGACAGGAACAGAAAGTGGACATATTGCAGAAGTGACAGGTTTGTCAGCCTTGATTACAGGTCTTGGACTAGGTCTTTTGGGCCGTCGTCGTAAGAAAGAAGACTAATAACAAAGAGAATCCTTCCCTTCTTCTAAATAGTTAGTTAAAATAAAAAATTAGTCTTCAAAAAAAGAGGTTCTTCCCTATAGGTTGGGGGAGGACCTTTTTTGATCTATTTTTTAACCTAAGTACAAAATTGGAGTCTTGATTTTGTACTTTTATTCTTGATATGTGATTAAAGAAAATGCTTAAAAAGGAAGTTGAAATTAATCAACTTCCTTTAGTTTAGATGTCTTGTGAGAAAATTTTAGTCGATTTTCTTACATTTTTTACAATTGCTTCGCACGTCCATTTTCATCAAAGTGATAAGTCACACCATTGATGGTACGTGTTTGGTTGGTTACGAGCTCACCAGAGTTTTCGTCATAATAACGAGTTCCCTTGTAGTCTGTAACGAAATCACCCTTCACTTGTTTACCTTCATAATCAAAGTAGAGGTGTTGACCATTGACGACTTGATCAAAGAGGAGGGCCTTACCATCCTTACCGAAGTAGTACCAGTGTCCATCTGCGTAGACGAATTGGTTAGTTACCGCAGCCCCAGTTTCGGCTTCGAAGTAGTAAGTTGGATTGTCTTCTGCTCTATTTGGGAAGGAAATATAAAAGTAAGGTCTAGCTAATTGTCCACGAACTTGTTCGTGCGTTTCGTATTTGTTCATTGGATTGTTAGAGAAGTAATATAATTTCCCATCAATTTCTTTAAGGCCCTTTGCTTTTTTTCCGTCTTCCTCTAAATAGTACCAACGGCCATCAGATTTAACAAAACCAGTTTTTTTCACAGCTTCGCCAGTTTCGTCATCATAGTAAGGTGGCTCTTGGTATACGTTAAAGGAACCACGAAGAACTCTACCATATCGAGCAATATAGTAATCCTTCCCATCAATATTTATTTCCCCAGTTCGTCCATTACTGCTAAGGTAGTATAAATCGTCACCAATCTTAATAAACTGATCACGAGGGAGTTCTTTTCGTGCGCCAGTATCTTTATCGTAGTAGTAACCATCAAGAACAGTATCTTTAGCTTGTACACCATTATAGTCAAAGTAAACGTGTACCCCATCGATGGTTTGATCGCCTTTAAGGATATTACCTTCTGCATCTGCATAGTACCATTTACCATTATGGTTGAAGTATTGATTTTTTACAAGAGCGCCGGAATCTTTATCGTAGAACTTAACTGGGCTAGTATAGGAGTTTGCTTTAACCGCATGCCCATTACTATCGGTAAATTCTCCTTTAATCTGATTGCCATAATATGGATCAAAGTGAACCTGTACCCCATCGATGGTTTGATCGCCTTTAAGGATTTTTCCTTCTTCATTAAGGTAGTACCAGTTTTCGTTGATGAAAACGTAGCGGTTGGTACCAAGGTCTATTTTAGCACCAGAATCTTTGTCGTAGAAGTAGCCATCATTGCCAAATACACCTTTGGCTTGTTTACCATCATAAGGGTCAAAGTATACAGGAACATTGTTAATGGTTTGAGAACCTTTAAGCCGTTTACCGTCATTTCCAACATAATACCAGTCTTTGTCGACTTGGACATAACTATTGATTACGAGAGCACCAGTGATTCCATCATAGTATTTATCGTTACTAGCAAAATCTCCCTTAACTTGGGCTCCAGTTTTCTCGTCAAAGAAGTATTCAGTGTTGTCAATGACTGTTGCTCCTTTGATGGCCTTGCTATCGCCTCCAATGAAGTAGGTCTTGTCATTAACGGTAACGAAACGATTAGTAACTAAATTTCCAGAGTCTTTATCGTGAAATTGATTATTATAGTCAAAATCTCCTTTAACCTGTTTACCTCCATATTCAAAATAAACGTGAGCGCCGTCAATAGTTTGCTCACCTCTCAAGATTTTTCCATCTTCACCGACATAGTACCAATTGCCTTTGACCTGAACATAACGATTGATACCAAGGTTGACACGATTACCGTCTTGATCGTAAAAGTAGCCATCGTCAGCAAAATTGTCGAAAACCTGGCTTCCCTCGTAGGTATCGAAGTAGACTTGTTTACCGTCAATTGTTTGAGGACCAGTTAACCGAATTCCTTGGTCGTTAACATAATAACGTTCATTTCTATGTCTGTAGGGGTTGTAGGCGATGATATATTGGTTAGTAGCTAGAGCACCAGTATCCTTATCGTAGTATCGAGATTTATTATCTTCCTCATCTTTAACAAAATCCCCTTTAGCCTGAATACCATTCTGATGGAAGTAGACCTTAACGCCATCGATGGTTTGTGGTCCCTTTAAAATAGCACCATCATTTCCAGCATAGTACCATTCCCCGTTTAATTCAAAATAGCGGTTTGTCCCGAAATCAACTTGTTTTCCGTTTTCGTCGTAATAACGGTCATCAGAAGCAAATCTACCTTTAACTTGTTCACCATACAGATCAAAATAATACCACGCTCCATTAATTTCTTTGGAACCAATTGTCTTATTACCATTTTCATCGAAGTAATAGGTTCTACCATATTCTTCAACGAATTTATTAGTAACAAGAGCACCAGAATCTTTGTCATAATAGTGATCGTCCCAGCCAAATCCTCCTTTAATCTGGACACCATCATCATAGAAGTAGACCTTAACGCCATCAACAGTTTGTGGTCCAGTCAGGTCTTTACCACTAGCATCTTTATAATGCCAGAGACCATACTTATCGCTGTAGTAATAACCACCAGTGACGTTTGTTTCCTTGTTCGAAGTTTCGGTAGCTGATGCAGCTTCATTGGCAGCTTGGTCTGTAGTTACAGCCTCACGTGTTTGGCCTGTGGCTGATTCTTCAGGAGTCTGGCTTTCACTTGCAGTTGTTGAAGCAGTCTCACTGGCAGTTTCAGAGCTTGCTGTAGAAGTTGTGACTTGTTCTGAGACATTTGTAGTACTTTCAGTGCTGGCTACCTTTTCAGTAGTAGCAGGAGCTTCAACAACCTTAGTTTCGACAAGATCTGCTGTGGTTTCCACATTGGTTGTGGTAGCAGCAGTCGTATCAAGGTTTGATGAGTTGTCAACTTTAGCTTCCTCCGCAAAGGCAGGCCTTGCGATAAAAGCAAAGCTAGCAAGAGCAGTTGCACATGAGAATGCAATCAGACGTTTTTTGGACTTAGGTCCAGTAAAATTAGAATGTACTTTCATACTTTTTCCTCCATTTCCTAAGTCCTATTATAGCGCTATTTTAGATAGTTTCAAGGAAATATAAGAAATTTAGACAAAAATAAGAAAACGATTACATAGTAAAGTGAGTGAAAGTCAAATGTCACAATTTTTGCAGTCATAGGAACTTAAAAAAACAAAAAAATCCAGGACCTGCGCCCTGGATTTAGGAGATTATGAAAAAGAAAAGTTTTAGGATGGTTGTAGTATATAAAGTAAAGCCTAAAGTTTTCTTAAAGTGGAAGATGGAATTACTTTTTCATAATGATTACTGTTCACCTACACTAATTGAGGAGTTTTCCATTTCCCTCAGCATCAAAATGGTAGGTCTTACCTTCGATAGTGAGGGTAGTGTTCTCAGTACGTGCACCACTGTTAGGATCATAATAATGAAGTTTATCATTTACAGTGACTAGTTCCCCTTTAGCTTGTTTGCCATCTCTATGGAAATAGACATGAGCCCCATCAATAGTTTGTTCACCGGTTAGTGCATACCAATTAGGTCCAAAGTAATACCAGTTACCATTAACCTCTTTATATTGATTTTTTATAGCAGTAGCTGTTTCCTTATCAAAGTAATAGATATGGCTACCATTAGGAATAAGTGATGGGAAATAGTCTTCAGTCAAGCCATTCGCCCTAACCCTACCATCAGCATATTTATTTGTCGGAGCATCAAACATATAAAGTTCTCCGTTGATAATGTGAAGCCCGAATGGGACGTGACCAGAAGCGGTAATGTAATATCTATTACCGTTTTTGGCCTTAACGAATTGAGGCCCTTTGACTTCTTTGTTGTTCAAATCATAGAATGAAGAGTAGCCATAAGGATATAGAAATTCTCCTTTAGCAAGGTGCGGATCTGCATCATACGTAAAGACATACTCTTTACCATTGATAGTTCGAACTCCCCCTTCTCTAAGTCTTTTGCCTTTAGCATCAACATAATAAGTCTTTCCATTCAAATCAACAAATTGTTCCTTAAGGCGGGCACCACTATTTTTATCGTAAAATGACTCGTTTTCAGCAAAGTTTCCTTTAACCTGCTTACCAGTACTATCGAAGTAGACCTCGACACCGTCAATGACTTGTTCACCAGTAAGGCGTTTGCCGTCATTACCAATATAATACCAATTATTATTTATGTTTTGATAATGATTTTGTCCTAAGTCTACTCGGTCTCCTGAATTTTTACTGTAATAGTAGCCATCCGAAGCGAAGTCGCCCTTAATCTGTTTACCGTCTTGGTCAAAGAAAACATTATGACCATCAATGACCTGAGCACCTTTAAGAGGAGTACCTTTAGCACCAATTCTATACCAATTGTTATTGAAGTTAACATAACGATTGGTTACTTGTACTCCTGAATTTTCATCATAGTACGCTCCATTTTCAGCAAAGTTCCCTTTAACTTGCTTGCCATCTTTATCAAAGTAAAAATTGTTGCCATCAATGACTTGTTCACCTTTTACAATTTTACCTTCGTTATTAAGATAGTACCAGTTGCCGTTCACTTGAACAAACTGATTGTTTCCAAGATTAACGCGTGCACCAGAATCTTTATCATAATAGAAACCGTCATCTGCGAAAATCCCTTTAGCTTGAACCCCATCTTTGTCAAAGAATACGGTTACGCCATTAATGACTTGCTCTCCTTTAAGAGCTTTAGAGTCTGAACCGATATAGAACCATTTATCTTTATTTTCATGGGTATTATATGAGTTACTCAGGTCATTGATTTGAACATAACGATTAGTAACAGGTTCCCCTGTAATTGCATCATAAAAAAGTCCATTAGGTGCGAAATTTCCCTTAACTTGAATACCGTATTCACCGAAGTTGAGATGCTTACCATTAATAATTTGTTCTCCCTTAATTGTATTGCCTTGGTCATCGAGGTAATAAATAAGGGTTCCTGATGGTTGCTCTAAGGAGACAAAGCTATTTTTGACAAGAGCTCCAGTGTCTTTATCATAATAAAAACCATCGTAGCCAAATTCTCCTTTGGCTTGTTGTCCTCTATAGTTAAAGTAGACACGAACGCCGTCAATAACTTGTGGACCTGTTACCACTTTTCCGTCTGACCCAAGATAATACCAATGGGTCTCTAGAGTTGGAGCCATAGAGCCGTTCGATTCGTAGCGTGTTAATTGAATATAACGGTTTGTCACGAGCTCGCCAGTATCCTTGTCATAGAATTGGCCGTAAGAATTAAAATCCCCTTTAATTTGATATCCGTAATAAGGGGTAAAGTAAACTTTCACACCATCAATGACTTGTTCACCTTTAAGTATCTTTCCATCTTCATCAACATAGAACCAATGGTTATCGATGAACACGTAGTGTTTTTTCCCTAGATCAACTAAATTACCATCTTGATCATAGAAACGCCCATTGTCAGCAACGCTATTACGCACCTGTGCTCCATCATACTTATCGAAATAGACAGATTTTCCATTGATGATTTGTTCACCTTTTAATTTGTCGCCATTTTTATCAACATAGAAAGGATAGATAGTGTTGTTATAGTTGTATTTAGTGCTAAAAACATAGCTATCTGTTACAAGGTTACCATCTTTATCGTAGAAGTGTTCATTGCTAGCAAATCCGTCTCGAACTTGAAGGCCGTTGTAATCATTGAAATAAACTTGTTTTCCTTGAATGGTTTGTGCACCTTTTAATGTTTCACCATTTTTATCAACATAGTAAACACCACCAAGATGATTAATATAACGATCCGTTACAAGAGCACCAGAATCTGCATCATAGTATTGTTTATTTTTTGAAAAGTTTCCCTTGACTTGTATGCCATTTTCATCGAAATAAACGTTGACCCCATCGATTTTTTGTGCACCAGTTAGGTTCTTACCACTAGCATCCTTATAATACCAGTTACCAAGGCTATCACTATAATATTGACCCCCGGTAACATTGTTTTCACTATTGGTATCTGCGGTTGCTGATGCAGCCTCATTGGCAGCTCGGTCTGTAGTTACAGTTTCGCGTGTTTGGCCTGAGGTTGATTCTGCAGGAGTCTGGCTTTCACTTGCAGTTGTTGAAGCAGTCTCACTGGCAGTTTCAGAGCTTGCTGTAGAAGTTGTGACTTGTTCTGAGACATTTGTAGTACTTTCAGTGCTGGCTACCTTTTCAGTAGTAGCAGGAGCTTCAACAACCTTAGTTTCGACAAGATCTGCTGTGGTTTCCACATTGGTTGTGGTAGCAGCAGTCGTATCAAGGTTTGATGAGTTGTCAACTTTAGCTTCCTCCGCAAAGGCAGGCCTTGCGATAAAAGCAAAGCTAGCAAGAGCAGTTGCACATGAGAATGCAATCAGACGTTTTTTGGACTTAGGTCCAGTAAAATTAGAATGTACTTTCATACTTTTTCCTCCATTTCCTAAGTCCTATTATAGCGCTATTTTAGAGACTTTCAAGAAAATATAAGAAATTTAGATAAAAATAAGAAAACGATTACATTGCATTGCGAGTGAGAGGGGATGATTTTAGTTGATAAAGACCTTTCTAAAACAAAATAATCCAGGACCTATGCCCTGGATTTTAGGAGATTATGAAAAAGAAAAGTTTTAGGATGCTTATAGTATAAAAAGCAAAGCCTAAAGTTTTCTTAAAGTGGAAGAAATATCTTGTTCTTCACTTTAATTCATTTTCTCAGTCGCTACACCATTTTCATCAATGACATAAGTTTTGCCATCTTTTTCTAGTGTTGCATTGGTTGTGATTGGAGAACCGTACAAATCTTTCCCTAATGAGGTTGATTTTTCAAAGTGATAGAGCTTACCGTCGATTTCCTTCCAAGTTGGTTGGTAGGAAGATATTATCTGAGGCTCAAGATAGCAGAGATAGCCTTTATCAGTGCGGTAGAATCCTGTTCGAACGATTCCATTTTCGTCTGAAACGTAACCGGATTTAGTTTCATTACGTAATAATTCTGCGTAAGAACCGAAAAGATAGGTCTTTCCATCTATGGTTTCTGTTTTATTGATATAGCGATATTGGTTGCTTGGATCTAGGTAATAAGTCTTACCGTCAATTTCTCTCCACCCGGTTAATAGTTTTCCTTCTGAATCGGCAAGATATATTTCACCAAATAATTTAGCTGAACCATCAACTAGGAGTTGCCCATCTCGAGTGAAGTAATAATAATTTCCGTCAATTAGAAGCAACTCTTCTTTAGCTTGAAGACCATTTTCCTTAAAGTAAACACGGTGATTATCTAGTGTATACCAGCCAAAAACTTGAGCTCCATCATTGCCAAAGTAGAGCTTAGAATAGTAATTGTACGGATAGAATGCATTACGGAGGAGTTCACCATTGTTTTCAGCGAAATAGTAGTACTTCCCATCTATAAGGATACGCTTCCCTTTTATTTGCTTACCACTGCCATCAAAGTAGAGTTGGACACCGTTAATGGTTTGCCAGCCAGTAGCTAATTGGCCCTTATCTTTGAGATAAGTCCAATCGCCATCCTTGTCCTGAACAAAGGTGTTGCGTAGAGATGATGTGACATGTCCTTCTTCATCAATGTTATAGGTAACACCACCAAGCTCAATGGTACGGTTAGTCCATAAAGCTCCGCTATCTTTATCGAAGTAGTAGGTATCCCCATCGATGTCAACCAAAGTTCCTTTGGCTTGCTTGCCATCTTTATCAAAGTAGAGTTGGACACCATCAATGGTTTGACGACCTGTTAGGAGTTTCCCATCTTTGTCGTAGTAGTACCAGTTCCAAAAGTCGTCGCGAATAAACTGATTTTTAGGTGTAACTTCAGTTGAGATTCCCTTGTCATCAAAGGAATAGACTTTGTCATCAACTTTCAAAGTTGTATTAGAGACAATAATTGTAGGACGCATACCAGCAGTAGGTTCGACGTAATCTCCATCTGTCAATCGGTAACGTTGCCCATTGATTTCCTCCCATGAAGGCTTAGTGACACTTTTTACTTCTGGTTGAAAGTAGTGGAGTTGACCATCAATACCTCGTTGGAATCCTTTTAAGACAATCCCGTTTTCATCAGTGCCATAAATCCCATTAAAAATACCTTCATTGTGATAGACAACAGGTGCAAAGTAGGCTTTAAGGCTATTTTTTTGAACTTCACTATTAATAACAAAATAATCTTTATTTTCAAAAGTGACAATTCCGTTTAAGACAACCCCATTTTCAGAAAAAATGTATTCCTTACCATCAATTAATTGTCTACCGGTTTGAATGACGCCATCAGCATCAGTATGGTAAGTTGTTTTACTAGAGAAAAACATAGAAGGTCTCTCAACGATTCCATACGTGTTCTTAACCAATTGACCATCATAATCAAACAAATATCTCTTCCCCTCAATGGTTACGACATCATTTTGAGCTCTCAGGCCGTCTGATTGGAAGTAGTAGCGTTTGTTATCGATTGTATGCCAACCTGTAACGGGAGCACCGTCCTCTCCTAGATATTCAAAGAGGTGCGTATACATTGGATTGGTCCTATAACCATTAAAGATGATATGTTCATACCATTGATTAGTCATTAAGGCACCATTATGATAGGCAAAATAGTAGTGCTTGCCGTCGATTTCTTGTTTTTGTCCTTTGACTTGTTTACCCTCTTTATCAAAATAAAGGATGACACCATCAACATTTTGCCAACCCGTCAATTTTTCACCATTGGCAGTGTAGTAATACCAGTCTTGTTGGTTATCTGATTGGAAATGACCACCAGTTACAACCTGGGTTGGTAGTTGCGTTTTTTCGGTAAGGATGCCATCAGCATCTGCAAAATAGGTTTTACCATCTATTTCAATGCTTGTATCAGTTACCTTTCGCCCATTATCTTTATCGTAGTAGTAGTCCTTGCCATCAATGGTCACCTTTTCACCTTTTGCCTGGATGCCATTGTCATGGAAGTAGAGGTTAAAGCTGTCGATGGTTTGTGGACCCGTTAGTTTGTGGCCCTCGCTGTCTAGGTAATACCAGTTACCTTGATCATCAGAAGTGAACTTGCCACCTTGGGAAGGTGTTTCCTGTGAAGTAGTTACGTTATCGCTTTTTTCAGATGTGGTTTCAACACTTCTATCGATTGTAGCTGTCTCACCAGATTGAGCGGGTTCAAGCTTTTTATCAGTCTCGTTAGCAGGCTGTGTCGTAGGCGTTACTGTAGGCTGACTAGTCGCATTAGTAGATGCAGTGTCAGAAGATACTGCTTCACTAGAAGCTTTCTCAACAGTAGTGCTTGCTGGAGCCACTTCGGTTCTTGTAATGAGGCTGTCACTTGTCTCAAGATTGCTGTCAGAGACGACATTTTCAGGACTGTTAACAGCAGTCGTTTCTGGTTTGACTTCATCGGCTCCGACCTGTCCTAGTCCAATTAGTGAAGCCCCGATAGCCAAACTTGAGGCAGCGATTGTAATCCAATGTTTCTTAACTTTATGAAGTTTGAAACGAACTTTGTTTTCCATAAATTTCCCCCTTATTATGGTGATTTGGCATACTCACATCGTGAAATAATTAACGAGATTATACCAAAAATTAATTTATGATTATATCTTACCCTTATTTTCTAACAAACTCAATAGAAAACGCATACATAATTATAGTTTCAATAAATAGTGCAATAGAGACGTTTGAGAGAAGTAGATGTTTACACAAAAAATCCAGGACTTGAGCCCTGGATTTTAGGAGATTATGAAAAAGAAAAGTTTTAGGATGGTTATAGTATATAAAGTAAAGCCTAAAGTTTTCTTAAAGTGGAAGAAATATCTTGTTTTCCACTTTAATTCACTCTCTCAGTGGCCACACCATTTTCATCAATGACATAAGTTTTACCATCTTTTTCAAGGGTTGCATTGGTTGTGATTGGAGAACCGTTAAGGTCTTTACCTATTGAGGTTGATTTTTCGAAGTGATAGAGCTTACCATCAATTTCCTTCCAAGTTGGTTGGTAGTAAGAGATTACTCTTGGCTCAAGATAGCAGAGGTAGCCTTTATCAGTACGGTAGAATCCTGTTCGAACGATTCCATTTTCATCCGAAGCGTGTCCGTAGTTAGTGTCATTTCGTAACAATTCTCCGTAAGAACCGAAAAGATAAGTCTTTCCGTCTATGGTTTCTGTTGTGTTAGAGTAGCGATATTGTTTGCTTGGATTTAGGTAATAGGTCTTACCGTCAATTTCTCTCCAACCGGTTAATAATATTCCTTCTGAATCTGCAAGATATAAACTATTATATGTTTTAGCGGAACCATTAACAAGAAGTTGGCCATGTTGATTGAAATAATAATAATTTCCGTCAATTAAAAGGACATTATCTTTAGCTTGTAGACCGTCTTCTTTAAAGTAAACACGGTGACCGTTTATTGTGTACCAGCCGAAAACTTGTGCTCCATCATTGCCAAAGTAGTGAATATATGAATTAAAGGAATGGAATGCATTACGGAGGAGTTCGCCACTGTTCTTATCGAAATAGTAGTATTTTCCATCTATAAGGATACGTTCACCTTTGATTTGTTTTCCAGTGCCATCAAAGTAGAGTTGGACACCGTCAATAGTCTGCCATCCAGTAGCTACTTGCCCTTTATCCTTGAGGTAGGTCCAGTCACCATCCTTATCTTGAACAAAGGTATTTCGAAGTGACGATGTCACACGTCCTTGATCATCAATTTCGTAGGTCATTCCATTGAGAGTTAGAATACGATTGGTCCACATAGCCCCACTATCCTTATCAAAGTAGTAAGTGTCACCATCAATGTCAATCAAAGTACCTTTAGCTTGTTTACCGTTAGCATCAAAGTAGAGTTGAACACCATCAATGGTTTGACGACCAGTTAGGACCTTGCCATCAGTATCGTAGTAGTACCAGTTCCAATTGTCATCACGAATAAATTGGTTTTTGGCCGTAAACTCAGTTGCAACTCCCTCATTATCAATCGTATAGGTCTTGTCATCGACTTTCAAAGTATCATTAGTGAGGATAATAGTGGTGTACATACCAGCATGGTGTTCAGGAAGATACCATTTTGTTAGACGATAACGCTTGCCATCGATTTCTTTCCACGTAGGCTTGTTAATACTTTCCACCTTTGGTTGGAAGTAGTGCAGTTGACCATCTAAGCCTCGTTGGACACCCTCTAGGAGGACACCGTTTTCATCAGTTCCATAGATTCCAGTGAAATTAATTCCACCCAAAATTTCGTTTTTAGAAAAGAAGGCTCCAAAATAGTTTTTTTCTATTTTACTATCTTTGACTAGATAAAGTTTGCCGTTATAACCTATGACACCATCGACAACATGACCATCTGAAGCAAAGACATACTCTGTTCCATCGATAATTTGTTTACCAGTTAGGACTTCGCCATCTGCATTAGTTCGGTAGGTATATTTAAACCTCACTTTAGACCCTGGCTTAACAACATCGCCATAAGCATCCTTGACTAATTGTCCCTTAGGATCAAATAGATAATTCTTACCATTGATTGAATAGATACCATTATGTGCATAGAGACCGGTCTCAGTGAAGTACAAGTGTTTTCCATCAATATCTTGCCAACCAGTCACAGCAGCGCCATCATTTCCGAGATAGTATGAACGGTAGTCCTTTGATGCAGGACTAATTCCACCAACATTGACTGAAGCCCATTGATTTTTAACCATACGTCCGTTGGTTTTATCAAAGTAATAGGTTTTACCATCAATCTGAACTATTTCATCTTTTGCTTGACGACCGTTTTTATCGAAGTAAAGTTGGTAACCATCAATGGTTTGAAGTCCTTTAACAGCGTGGCCCTTTTCATCACCATAATAAAAATTAACATTTTCAGGGAAGATGAGATCTACTTTATCCCAAATAAAGGAGTTTCGAGCTAGTCGTCCTCTCTCACCAAAGACATAGGTTGTGTCTCCTACATTAACCGCTACATTCTTAAGTAGTTCGCCATTTTCATCAAAATAGTGAATGAAACCAGCTGCTGTTTTAACGAGACCTGTGGCACGTATGCCATCTCGGTTGAAGTAACTGGTATGGTAAATGTTGTTTGTTTTATACCGTGGGATAATCTGTTTTTCAGACCAATTGCGGTAAGAATTTTTGAGAAGGGCACCGGTGTTTTGATCTAAGAAATATGTTTTTCCATCAACTGTGATTTCTTGACCTTTGAGTTGTTTCCCATCTTTGTCAAAATAGAGTTCAACACCATCCACATATTGGAAACCAGTCAATTTTTCACCTTGTGAAGTGATATAAGACCATTCCCCCTTATCATTGGCTTCAAAATGTCCACCAGTAATGTTTGTAGGCAGTTTAGTTCTCTCTGTCACAACCCCATTCTCATCTATTTGATAATGTTTTCCATCTTTATTGAGGTAGCAATTGACTAAGAGCATACCAGTATGGTCATCTAAATAATAGTTCTTTCCATTTACCTCAACAAACTGGCCTTTGACCTGCTTTCCATCTTCTTGGAAATAGTATTCGCGATCTTCTACATTATTCCATCCAGTGAGATTTTTTCCGTCCTTGGTGTAGTACCAATTGCCTTGATTGTCGGATGTGAATTTTCCTTGGGTGATAGAGATTTCTTGTCCTGATAATGGATGCTCACTGATCTCAGTAATCTCTGACTTATTTTCATTTGTATTTTGTTTGTCGGTAGCAGGTTCAGCACCCCTATCAGCAATAGTTGTTTCACTAGATTGAGCGGTTTCAACCTTTTTATCAGTCTCGTTAGCAGGCTGTGTAGCAGTTGCTTCTGCAGGCTGACTAGCCACATTAGTAGGTGTAGTGTCAGTAGATACTGCTGCACTAGAAGTATTCTCGACAACTGTACTCGTTGGAGCTACTTCGGTTCTTGTAATGAGGCTAGCACTTGTCTCAAGATTGCTGTCAGAGACGACATTTTCAGGACTGTTAACAGCAGTCGTTTCTGGTTTGACTTCATCGGCTCCGACCTGTCCTAGTCCAATTAGTGAAGCCCCGATAGCCAAACTTGAGGCAGCGATTGTAATCCAATGTTTCTTAACTTTATGAAGTTTGAAACGAACTTTGTTTTCCATAATTTTCCCCCTTATATGGTGACTTGGTAAATTCATGCTGTGACATATAAAACAAGATGAATACCAAAAATTAATTTACGATTATATTTTAATCTTATTTTCTAATGACTTCAATAGAAAACGGATACAAAAGCGCCATACTCTTATAAAAAGATGCTTATAGTTGTGATAGTTATAGTCTATAAAAGAGTTTTCCTAATTTATTTATTTTTCCGTCTATAGATATCATTGAAAGATGTATTGTCCCCATACAGTTTGAGAAAAAGAGTCTTTTTTTCAAAAATCATCCTGTGTAAAATAAAGGGCATAAAAACATGAGAGGTGATTGCAATGACAAATCGTTACGACTTAAATAAAAATTTGGCACAGATGCTTAAGGGGGGCGTCATCATGGACGTTCAAAATCCAGAGCAGGCACGTATCGCTGAGGCGGCAGGAGCAGCTGCAGTCATGGCCTTGGAACGCATTCCGGCCGATATCCGTGCAGTGGGTGGTGTGTCACGTATGAGTGATCCTAAGATGATTAAGGAAATTCAGGACGCCGTTAGTATTCCAGTTATGGCTAAGGTGCGTATTGGTCATTTCGTAGAAGCACAGATTTTGCAGGCGATTGAGATTGATTATATCGACGAGAGTGAGGTTTTGACACCGGCTGATGATCTTATTCATGTGGATAAAACCAAATTTGATGTGCCTTTCGTCTGTGGAGCCAAGGACCTTGGTGAGGCTCTTCGCCGTATCTCTGAAGGGGCATCAATGATTCGTACCAAGGGTGAACCTGGTACTGGTGATATTGTTCAGGCTGTTCACCACTTGCGACTCATGAATCAAGAAATTCGCCGTATTCAAAATCTTAGAGAAGATGAACTCTATATTACTGCTAAAGACTTGCAGGTGCCAATTGATTTGGTTCGTTATGTCCATGAACATGGCAAGTTGCCTGTTGTCAATTTTGCGGCAGGTGGTGTAGCGACGCCAGCGGATGCTGCGCTTATGATGCAGCTGGGTGCTGAAGGTGTCTTTGTTGGTTCGGGAATTTTCAAGTCTGGAGATCCGAAAAAACGTGCGGAAGCTATCGTCAAAGCAGTGACTAACTATAATCGTCCAGATATTTTGGCGCAAGTGTCAGAAGATTTGGGGGAAGCCATGGTTGGTATCAACAAGGATGAAATTGACATCTTAATGGCAGAGCGAGGAAAATAGATGACAAAAATTGGAATACTGGCTTTGCAAGGTGCTTTTGCAGAACATGAGCAGGTCTTGAAAGCACTTGGGGTTGAAACGGTTCAAATCAGAAATCGACAGGATTGGGAAGCTCACGCTGATTTAGATGGGCTCATCCTTCCAGGGGGAGAGTCGACAGTCATGGGGAAACTCTTGCATGATTTAGACTTGTTTGAGCCAATTAAGACGAAAATCAATGCAGGACTACCTGTATTTGGAACTTGTGCAGGTTTGATTTTGTTGGCCAAAACCATTGTTGGGGACCAAACAAAACATTTGGCAAGTATGGATATCAATGTAGCCAGAAATGCTTATGGTCGCCAATTGGGTAGTTTTGTCACAGATGCTGAATTTAAAGGAATAGGCGAGATCCCAATGGTCTTTATTCGTGGGCCGATTATAGAAGCTGTTGGACCAGAAGTGGAGATTCTAGCTCAAGTCAATGGGGCAATTGTGGCAGCTAGAGAAAATCATATGTTGGTGACCTCTTTTCATCCAGAATTAACAGGTGACGAAAGGGTACATGCTTATTTCCTAGATATGATTAATCAGGCAAAAGAAGAAAAGCAATAGCTCAAAACCTATGACATCGTTTATTTCTTGACCGCACAAAAAAATCCAGGACCTAGGCCCTGGATTTAGGAGATTATGAAAAAGAAAAGTTTTAGGATGGTTATAGTATATAAAGCAAAGCCTAAAGTTTTCTTAAAGTAGAAGAAAAAGTTTACTTGTGATATAAAAAAGGAAGTTGACAGTTGGTCGACTTCCTTTTTAACGATTACTAAATCAAAGTAATTATGCGATATCAATAGTTGTTATTTGAATTATATTCTTATACTTCACCAGGTCCCATCAAATGTCCATTACCGTCAGCATCGAATTTGAAGGCACCAGTGTTTGTTCTAACAATGGTATTTTCAGCGCGTGCTCCATTCTTAGCGTCGTAATAGTGGACAGTGCCGTCATCGTCAAATTTAAATTCACCTCTAAGTTGTCTACCATTTTGGTCGAAGTAAACATGGATGCCGTTTAAGGTTTGAGGTCCTGTCAGTTTATCCCCTTTAGCATCAACATAGTAGTAGAAATCTTCACGATCTAAATCTTTGCTTTCTCTTGGGTATTGTCCATCCTGATCTACGATATCATTTCCAGGAATGGTAATAGTGAAGTGGAAGATGCGGTCACCATCGAGATTTCGGTAATTCCAATTGTAGACGTGAACAAAGCTATTAGTGACGAGAGCACCAGAGTCTTTATCATAATAGTGTCCATCCGGGGCGAAGCGTCCCTTGACTTGTGCTCCGTTAGGAAGGAAGTAAAAGTGACTATTTCCAAAGGTTTGAGGTCCTGTTAATGGTTTCCCATCAGCATCGAGATAGTACCAAGCAGTAGTATAGACATTTTGATTGTTGATGTCATCACGACCAATATAAGTTAAGATTTCTTTAAAAGCATTGGTTACGAGAGCACCAGAATCTTTATCATAGTATTTACCATTTGGTGCAAAATGTCCCTTGACTTGTATACCAGTGAAATCATCAAAGTAGACTTTAACACCATCGATAGTTTGTTCTCCCTTGAGTTTATCACCTTTATCATTGACGTAAACCCAGTTACCATCTTGGGTTTCAAGATAGCGTTTGGTTACAAGAGCACCAGAGTCTTTATCGAAATAGCGACCATCCTCTGCAAAACGTCCTTTGACTTGTTTGCCATCCTTGTCGAAGTAGACTGGAATGTTGTCGACGAAGTTGAGACCGATGAGGTTTTTACCGTTTGCATCCTTGTAGTACCAGTTGCCCTCGTTATCACTATAATAGTGACCACCAAAAACTCGTGGTGCTTTGTCTAGGGTGACTGTAGGAGTGACGGGAGTATCTATTTCTTCACCAGGCCCCATCAAACGTCCATTACCATTTGCATCGAATTTGAAGGCACCAGTGTTGGTTCTGACAATGGTATTTTCAGCGCGTGCACCGTTTTTAGCATCGTAATAATGAACAGTACCATCTTCGTCAAATTCAAACTCACCCCTAAGTTGTCTACCATTTTGGTCGAAGTAGACATGGATGCCGTTTAGGGTTTGAGGTCCTGTCAGTTTATCCCCCTTGTCATCTACGTAATAGTAGAAATCTTCGCGATTCAAATCATTGCTAGAAAGTGGGTAATGACTCATATCCAAAAATTGGTTTTCACCGTTAGGTCCAACGACTGAATTATTAGGAATGGTGATGACAAAGTGATTCACACGATTTCCGTCTTGATTTTGGAAATTCCAGTTGTAGACATGGACAAAGCTGTTAGTTACAAGCGCACCAGAGTCCTTATCATAGTAGTGTCCGTCAGGTGCAAAACGTCCCTTAACTTGTGCCCCATTAGGGAAGAAGTACATGTTTGTACCATCAAGATTTTGAGGACCTTTAAGTGGCCGTCCGTCGGCATCGAGGTAGTACCAATCAGTAGTATAGATGTTTTGATTGTTGATATCATCACGACCAATATAAGTTAGGAGTTCTTTAAAGGCCTTGGTTACAAGAGCACCAGAATCTTTATCATAGTATCGGCCATCCTCTGCAAAACCACCTTTGATTTGAATACCGTCTTGGCTAAAGTAAACAGGAACATTATCCACATAGTTCAGCCCAACAAGATTTTTGCCATTTGCATCCTTGTAATACCAGTTACCATTATCATCACTATAATAATGTCCACCAGAAATATGAGGTGCATTTTCAAGTGTTACAGAAGGTGAGACTGGCTTTTCATTGTCTTCGATTGGGGCAGGTTGTTCACTGTTTTTTGTAGGTGTTTTTGTTTCTTCGACAGGAACAGGTTCAGTGACTTTTTCTGACGAAGTCTTTGTAGCAGAGGCTTCTGAAGTTGCTGTTTTGATAGGTATAGCTTTATTGGACTCATTTTCGTGATTGCTATTACCTTGTTCAGAAGTAATTTCTATTGGTGATTCGCTTGCTAATTCAGATGATGCGACTTCACTGCTAGGAGCTTCACTAAGAACCGTACTTGTACTAGAAGGCAGCTCAGTATTAGTTGAGATAGGATTTGTAGTAGATGCTTTGACCTCAACATTAGTTACTGCAGTTTCTTGTGCAGGTGCAAGAATCTCAGTTGGTTGACCTGTAGCTTCAGGTATTTTTACTTCATCCGCAAATGTAGGGCGTGCGACTAAAGTAAAAGTAGCTAGAGCAGTTGCGCAGGAAAGTGCTACAAGGTGTTTCTTTGGGTTAGTCCTTTTCGTAATCATGATAAATTCCCCTTCATATTAAAATCTTTTCAGTTTAAAAACTGAAATAATGCAAAAATAACTTAATTACAATTGATTGATGACTTAAATCTCTGTAAGGTAGCCGTTTTCATCAATATGATAATTTTTTCCATCAATGTTGGCATTACGATTACGCCACATTTGACCATTGTTCGGATCGAAGTAAAGCTTATGTCCCTTGTAGTCTACAATTTCTCCCTGGACTCTTATTGGGAGACCAGCTGCATCACGGAAGTAGTAGTATTCACCCCAAACTTGTTGAAGTCCAGTTACTGCAATACCGTCTTTATCGAAATAGAGCCATCCAGGAATATAACCATGTGAATATTCAAAAAGCATATTCTTGTCGTTATAAATCATACGATTTTTGACAAGTTCACCAGTATAAGGTTCAAAGTAACGGATACCTTCTGGGAACCTAATAAATTGCCCCATAACATTGGTTTGGCTGTCATTGTTGTTGAATCCGATTCCTCTAGCTTGCCGTCCGTATTCAAAATAATAATATTCTTTTTCGCCTTTCTTTTGCCAGCCTGTAACGTATTGTCCGTCATCGCCGAGGTAAAATGTTCCGAAATCCATGCTCTTATAGCCACCAGGAATTCCCCCTAGAGATCGGACATAGCGGTTTCGCCAAAGTTCACCATCATGTCCAAAGTAGTATGGCTTGCTATCAATGTAAACTTTATGGAAGTCATCCCAATCTCCTTGGTACCAAGGAATGGAGACTCTATACGCAGTGTCAGGATAGAAATAGTAACGGTTTCCATTAATATCTTGCCAGCCTGTTACAGCCACACCATATTTACCAAAGTAACGGTATTCATCGTGAGGAAAATCAGCTACCTTGACAAACTGTTCAGTTATCCTATGCCCTAGATTCTGGTCGTAGAAATAATAATGGTTATTCCGTTGGACAGATTCACCTTTGGCTTGTTTACCATCTTCATGGAAATACACGTGCTGATTGTCAACAACGTGTGCACCTATAAGGTCTTTACCGTCTTTTTTGTAGTGCCAACTACCTTGTACGTCACTATACCATTGACCACCTGTAATATTTTCTTCAGGATCTTCGTCTTGAATTTCTGTGTTTTCATCGTTATTGAAGGAAGAAACATCAGTCTTAAGTCGATTTTCTGAGATGTCCTCATATCTAGCGTTTTCCATACTAGCAGTTTCACTTACTGTAGCTCCTGTTTTAGAAGTAGGTATTTCTGATTTTGTTGAAATTGTTTCAGAGATAACTGTGCTTGAAGCCTCTGAAGCGGGTTTAGCTGTTTCAGGAATAGCTGTAGTATCAGTGGTAACACTTGTAGCTTCGCTGGTGATAATGCTTGTGCCTGTTGGTGCATCTGTTATAGTTGCTGTTGGATTTTCATCAAGTGTCTTAGTCTCAACAGTAGCCACTACATTTTCTATAGCAGGTGCGACAACTTCGGTCTTAGCATTCGTATCAGATGCTTTTACTTCTTCCGCAAATGCAGGGCGAGCAACTAGGGAAAAAGCAGCTAGTGCGGTTACACAAGAAAGTGCCACAAGGTGCTTCTTGTACACGTGCCATGGATAATTCATTTCAGTATTCATGATAGACTCCTTTCATAAAATGAACACCGATGTTTTGGTGTGTAACATAAAGGAGCTGGGCCGTCAGAAAAGTGTTAAAAGTGAGCAAATCTATTAAAACGACTGAGCCCCATATCTAAATCTCTCAGGGCATGGCCATAAGACGATTTTATAGGCGAGCACGTCAAATGTGTGGCAAGGAGAATATGCTTATGCTGTGTAGTTTATATCTAGAAACAAGTGATTTTATTTTTTTATCCTAATACTTTTATTTATCTCCTTTCGTTTAATTATTGAATCCAACCTATGGCATGTGTCTTCAAATACAAAAAACTAGAGCTCTTAGTTTGAAGCATTCTCTCTAAAGCTCTAGTTTTATATTATAGACAGATGTGTGTATGAAAAGAGCCTTAGATTATCATGCCAAAGTGCCTAAGGACCAGTTTTCATGCATAAAAAATTATTTTGACGTTAGAATTCTAAAGCCAAGTTCCTAATCCTAATCCCTCTGTAGTACACTTTCAACGTTTTAGTAAAACGCTTACATGCTCACCTATCTTTATTATAATACTTTTTTTATGACAAACAAGTTTTTTTACAAGATAATCGTAATTGTTTAAGAATAGCTCATATTTGGATTCTATTTGTAAGACAGTGATTGATGATATGAAAAAGGAAGTTGACAATTGGTCGACTTTCTTTTGTGTTTTTTTAAAGAACATTTAGACAAACATACTTACTATAATAAGATAAATCTCACAATTGAGTAGGACGTCCGTTTTCATCAAAGAGATAGGTTACTCCGTTAATGGTACGGGTCTGATTAGTAACAAGTTCGCCAGAATTTTCATCATAATAGCGAGTTCCTTTATAATCTGAGATAAATTGTCCTTTGACTTGTTTACCATTATTTCTGAAGTAGAGATGTTGTCCGTTTATAACTTGATCGAAAATAAGCGCTTTTCCGTCAGGACCAAAGTAGTACCAATCTCCCTCCCAGTTAAAGAATTGGTTAGTTAAAGCAGCACCTGTCTCAGCATCAAAGAAGTATGTAGGTGCAGCTTTTGAAGTGCTATTATAGTAATTTTCATTATAAGGGTTAACTAATAAGCCACGGACCTGATCATAATAATGCCCATATCTTGATTCTGGTCCATCAGAGAAATAATAGATCTTACCATTAATCTCTCGTAGCCCTTTGACTTTTCGACCGTTTTCATCAAGGTAAAACCAATTATTGCCTGATTTTATGAGACCGGTTTTGTGGATAGCAGCACCTGTTTCTTCATCATAATATGGAAGAGTGTTGTAGGGTCCTAATCCACCTCGAATAACTTCACCCCAAGAATAAATACAATAGTCTTTTCCATCGATTGTCATTCTACCGAAATCCCCATTACTATCAAAGTAGTATAATTTGTTTCCGGCCTTGAAAAATGTATTTCTAGGGATTTCTTGCCGTGCACCAGTGTCTTTATCATAGTAATAGCCATCCAAAACAAGGTCCTTAGCTTGACCACCGAAGTAGTAAGGGTGGAAGTAGACATTTACACCGTCGATGGTTTGAGACCCTTTTAGTAAGATTCCCTGATTATTAGCATAATACCACTTGCCTTTATGTGTAAAGTAACGACCTTTGACTAGGGCACCAGAATCTTTATCGAAGAATTTTTCAGCTGGAGTATAGCTAGCATGATCCTTTTCAGTAATTAAGCGTCCATCTTTAGTAATGAAGTTACCCTTAACTTGAACACCAGTAATGGTGTCGAAATGGACTTGTACACCATCAATAGTTTGCTCTCCTTTTAAGATTTTACCTTCAGAACCAATATAATACCAATCATCGTTGATTTGCACATAGTGATTCTTTCCTAAATCAGTCTTGGCACCGGAGTCTTTGTCGTAGAAGTAACCGTCTTCGTCAAAACCACCTTTAAGTTGTTTACCATTTTGAGGGTTAAAGTAAACAGCTACATTATTAATGATTTGAGCCCCTTTGAGGCGTCTACCTTTACTATTTACATAGTACCAATCTGATCCGACTCGTACATAGCTATTGGTTACAAGGGCTCCAGTGATACCATCATAGTATTTGCCATTCACAGCGAAGTCACCTTTTATCTGAGCTCCCTTTTGTTTGTCAAAGAAGTACTCGGTATTTTTGATAGCAGCTAACCCTTTAACGGGCCTACCCTCATCGTCGATATAGTACGTTTTATCTTTGACTGTAATGAACTGATTATAAATTAATCCTCCAGTATCTTTATCGTGGAACCTGTCATTAGAGTCAAATGTTCCTTTTGCTTGTACACCATTGTTATCAAAATAGACATCAACACCATCAATTGTATGGTATCCTGTTAAGATTTTTCCGTCATTACCAACATAGTACCAATTTTCTTTGATTTGGACGTAACGGTTTTTACCAAGATCAACGAGATTACCATCTTGATCATAATACCGTCCTTCAGCAAAATTATCGAATATTTGCCAACCACCGTAATTGTTAGAGTAATTTCCTAATTCGTGGAAGTACACTTGCTTTCCATCAATGGTTTGAGGTCCGGTTAATGGTTGTCCCTGATTATCCAGATAATATCTCTCGTTTTGACCAGTAGTACTATTATAGGCAATAACGTATTGATTTTTGACTAAGGCACCGGAATCCTTATCATAATAACGGAAATTTTTACCTGAATAATCAGACATGAATCTGCCTTTGACTTGGACACCAGTGTTCTCGAAGTAAACATCCATACCATTAATCGTTTGTCTGCCTGTTAAAATTGTGCCGTCATCTCCAGCATAGTAACAATATCCATTTAAGTGGAAAAAGCGGTTTGTTCCGAAATCAACTTGTTCACCTTTATCATCATAATAACGACCATTTTCGGCAAATTTATTAAAAACTTGTTCAGGTTCAAAATAATACAATGCCCCATTGATTTCTTTGACACCAGTAAACTTATAGCCGTTTTCATCAATGTAATAGGTTTTATCACCATACATATTCACAATACGATTGGTGACGAGCCAACCATTATTTTTGTCGTAAAAACGGTTATCAGCTGCAAAGTACCCTTTAACTTGTTTGCCATCAGTGTCAAAATATACATTCACGCCATCAATGGTTTGAGGTCCTTTTAAAATCTTGCCATCTTTACCAATGTAATACCAGTGTGTGTGAAGTTGGTAATAGCGATTGGTACCTAAATCAGTTCGTTTGCCTTCTTTATCATAATAATAGCCATCAGGACCAAATGCGTCTTTGATTTGTGCAGGTGAAAAGTAATACCAAGCACCTCCAATGTTTTTTTGACCTGTAACTCTATTACCATTTTCATCTACATAGAAGTCGTATATTGAATGAACAAAGCGATTAGTCACCAAGGCACCAGAATCCTTGTCATAATAATGCTCATCACTAGCAAAGTCACCCTTTACTTGGATACCATCATAATTACCAAAATAGACTTTAACACCATCGATAGTTTGAGCACCTTTTAAAATCTTGCCATCATTTCCGATGTAGTACCACTTATTATGTAATTGAAAATAGTGATTAGTACCGAGGTCAGTCCGTCGACCATTTTCGTCATAATAACGACCTTCAGGGTCGAATGACTCTTTTAACTGGGCGCCAGAATCGTTAAAGTATGTCCAATCTCCGTTAATTTTTTGATGACCGATAAGCCTATAACCTTCTTTGTTTACATAGTAGGTGTTATAGCCATCATTGACATAACTAGACGTAACTAGAGCACCGGAATCCTTATCGTAAAAGTGTTGATCTAAGCCAAATCTTCCTTTTACTTGTCTACCTTTATAGTCAAAATAAACCTTAACACCATCGATAGTATGACCACCAATGTAGTCATCGCCATTTTCATTTCTATAATGCCAAAAACCATCATCGTCAGTGTAATACTCACCACCTGTAACATTTTCCACTCGAGAAGACCATGGTGGAGGTGGGTAAATACCTCTGTCGGTAACATCTATAGTACGGTCTTCATGGGATTCAGTGTCCGAAGTTTTTTCTGTCACACTTGTTGCGACAGATGATTTAGATTCTGAATTATGTGTTTCAGAGGCTGAAACAAATGTGCTTGTGACTTCAGAGCTTAGTTTTTCAGAAACGGTTTCTGTTGAGGCCGCTTCAGAGTTGACCACTGGTGCTTCTGATACTGTAGCAGTTTCGCTTGAAGCGGTAGCAGGTGTGTTTTCTGTAGGTTTAGCTGTGGCTTCACTAGTCGCTGGAGCCTCGACGTTAACAGCGCCTTCTTTGATGATGGCTTCAACAGTTGCTTCATTAACAGGGGTAGGCTGTTCTTCAGCTGAAGCGTAGTTAAGGCCTGCGAAACTCAATCCCAAAGTGAGTCCTGTCACTGCAATAGTTACCCAATGTTTTTTAACTTTGTGAAGTTTAAAATGTACTTTCTTTTCCATGATAATTCTCCTTTCATTGAAAGACAAATTGGAATTATATGTGTGAAATAAATATTATTCGTAAATATATTTAATAACTCTTCCATCACCGTTTTCATCGAAATGAACAACCTCAGCTTTCACCTTATACCGAATTGAGTGATTAAAAGTAATGTCAACATTTTTAGCACGTTTTCCAGTTTTTGGGTAATAATAATGGTAGTAGTAGTCATTTCCCGCCCAAATTGTTCGCAATTCATCGTAGCCTAGTCTACCATCATCGTGAAAATAGTAGTAATCATCTCCAATCTTTTGTTCACCCTTATAACATTTACCATCACTACCAACATAGTAACGATAACCGTCAACGTCAACGAATTTGTCACGTCCTAAGTCAACAAGTTCACCAGTATTCTTGTCATAGTAATAACCATCATCAGCAACAATACCTTTAGCTTGTTTACCATCTTTATCAAAGTAAACCTTCACATTATCGATAGTTTTGTGTCCAGTTACCTTTTGACTATTTTCATCGACGTAGTACCAACTATCAGAATATTTTTTACCAAAATATCTTGTAATTGCACCAGTAGAGGTGTCTGCTAGACTAGGGTATCTATCGAATTGAAATACTTGAACATAATTATGGTCGATAGGGTCATTACCTAGGTCAGTAATAAAATGCCATGGTTTTATTTGAACATAATGTTTTGTGACTAGAGCTCCGGTGTCTTTATCATGATATCTACCATCTGGTGCGAAATCTCCTTTTAACTGTGGTCCATCAGGGTAGAAGTAGTAGTCCTCACCGTTAATAATCTGATAACCTGACACCTTGTAGCCACTATTATCTAGGTAGTAGCGGAATGTAGTTGAGATACCATTAGCACGCCATTCACGAGCGATTCTTACAGTACGCTCTCTGAAAGTATTTCTTGCTAAGTTACCTGTATGTTTATCGTAATATTTACCGTTTTTTGCGAAACCTCCTTTTACTTGCTCTCCATTTTCATCGAAGAATACAGTTTCACCATTAATAGTATGTTCGCCTTTTAAAGCGATTCCTTCGGAACCAAAATAGTAAAATGGTTTTGTATCATCACTAAATCCATTGTGGTCAGAAGGGACGTATAAGTTCCTAGCTAGATGACCATTATCATTCATATAATGGATATTATGGTAATCATCATAGAATAGTCCATTCTTTTTGATATCATCTTTCGTTTCAGTAATGACACCTTCTTGATCTGAAATATAAAGTTTATTGTTCACTTCAAAAAGTGTTCCAATGACACGCTCACCATTAATTTTATCGTAGTAGTATTTGTTTCCTCCTTGTTTAATAAACTCTCCTTTAGATTGCTTTCCGTTTTGGTCAACATAATACCATTTACCATTTATCATAACTGATCGGTTGACTCCGAAATTAACACGAACACCGCTATCTTTATCATAATAGTAACCATCGTCTGCGAACTGGTCTTTGATTTGTTCACCATAGACATTGAAATAAGTAGGAACACCATTTATCGTTTGGGGACCGTGAAGGAATTTTCCGTCATATCCTGCATAATAGGTGACTTTTCTAATTTTAGGGTTAAGATAGTCATTCTCTAGGTGATAGATAGTAACGTATTGATTTTTAACCATCATTCCTTGGTAGTCATAATAATAGCTGTTTTCAAAGTCATCGGTAACAATTTGGTTGCGATAGTTTAAAGCATATGGTACTTCAGAGAGTTTACCTTCATTATCAGCTTTATAGGTCTTACCATCGATTTGAATAAGAGAGTTGATAACCATTTGTCCATTATGCAAATCATAGTAATGTTTTGGTAGACCTGAATTTGTGTAGCTAGCTTCACCTTTTAGTTGACGACCATTACCGTCAAAACAAACATGATAACTATCGACAATTTGGTTTCCAATGAGTTTTTGACCATTTTCATCGACATAGTACCAGTTTCCATTGTCTTCTACATAAGCATTGGTAACAAGTTCACCACTATCCTTGTCATAGAAGTGTCCATTCGGAGCGAAGTGTCCTTTAACTTGCACTCCACTGTCCTTAAAGTAAACTTTGACGTTATCGATGGTTTGTTCGCCAATGAGTTTATTGCCATCGACGTTGTAGTAATACCAGTTGCCTTTATCATCGCTGACATATTGGTTATGGAATCTAGAGTCACCTTGAATAGTGATATTTCCCTCTTTATCTGCGATATAATGGATACCGTTTAACTCAAAAGATGTATCCTTGACTTTACGACCATTGTCTTTGTCAAAGTAGTAGATTTTATTATCAATATTAATGAATTCGCCTTTAGCTTGATGTCCTTCTGGACGAGATGATTCATGGAAGTAGAGTTCAAAGCCATCAATAGTTTTAGGTCCAGTGACAGGAAATCCGTCTTTGTTGAAGTAATACCAACGACCTTCATAGTCCATCATAAATTGATTTTTTGGATATTCTCTATTATTTTCTGAAGGAAGAGTATAGTAAGTTGGGAACGGATAAGTCACAATGTTTAGTTGTTTATTGAGATAATGTGCCACCCCATCGTGGTCTGAATAAAATACATATGGCATAGACTTCCAAAGACCCTTTTCGATGATAGGAAATTGTTTGTTTTTGGCTAAGGCCCCTTTGTCATCAAAGTAGTAGCGTTTGTGATCTAACTCCATTAGTCTATGAACAGCAACTTGGCCATTGTCATAGATGTAATAGTCATCACCTAGAATTGTCTGACGACCTTTCTTAAGTGTATTACCATTTTTATCGAAATAGTAACGTTCTAATCCAGGCATTACATAATAGTTTGGTTCGATATAAGCAGGTTCATTGAAGTAAACAACTTTACTATAGTTTTCTTCTGGAATATAGTGGTTGTCTTTGAATGTAATAAAACGGTCTGTTACTAGCTTGCCATCGTTTTCATCGTAAAAGTGGAGTTTGTCGTCAACTTTCCTAAGCTCCCCTTTTACCATAGTGCCGTCATCGTTAAAGTAATATTGAAAACCGTTGATTTCTTTTGGTCCGGTAACCAGCTGCCCTTTTGCATCTACATAATAGGTAACACCATTTGCATCTGAAACGAAACTCTCTCTTTTATCTGTCTTTTTTGTGATACCTTCCGCTTCAACAGTGATGGTGAAATCACCATCTTTTTGTGAGGTATCTAAAGTTATTTTATCAGGAGAAGTACTTATGATGAGGCTTTCGTTGTTTGTAGGTGTATTTGTTGTACTTACCTCAGAATGTGCAGTTTCAGAACTAGCTGCTTCTGAACTAGCTGTGCTTGTCACTTCAGAGCTTAGTTTTTCAGAGACTATTTCTGTTGAAGCAACTTCTGAGGCAGCTACTGGTGCTTCTGATACTGTAGCAGTTTCGCTTGAAGCGGTAGCAGGTGTGTTTTCTGTAGGTTTAGCTGTGGCTTCACTAGTCGCTGGAGCCTCGACGTTAACAGCGCCTTCTTTGATGATGGCTTCAACAGTTGCTTCATTAACAGGGGTAGGCTGTTCTTCAGCTGAAGCGTAGTTAAGGCCTGCGAAACTCAATCCCAAAGTGAGTCCTGTCACTGCAATAGTTACCCAATGTTTTTTAACTTTGTGAAGTTTAAAATGTACTTTCTTTTCCATGATAATTCTCCTTTCATTTTAAATCTGTCATTTTTAAGAAGGAGTCTTTATAACTACACTAACTAATAAGTGTTCCATTTCCATCAGCATCAAAATGATAGGTTTGTCCCTTAATAGTGATGGTAATGTTTGACAAACGGGCACCTGAGTTGGCATCGTAGTAGTGGATTTTACCATCGACGGTTACTAGTTCCCCTTTAGCTTGTTTACCATTACTGTGGAAGTAGACTGGGACGTTGTCAATGGTTTGTTCACCGGTCAAGGCGTACCAGTTTGGACCAAAGTAATACCAACTACCTTCCCATTCATGGTACTGATTTTTAAGAGCAGCGCCGGTTGATTCGTTTAGATAGTAAATGTGGGTTCTGTAAGGGGTAATATCACTGTAATGCGCATAGATGAGCTCACCTCTACTTTGCATTCCGTAGTAGTATTTACGAGTAGGGAGTCCAAAATAGTAGAGTTCGCCATCGATAATTTGAACTGAGACTAATTTGCCTCCCTTACCGTCTAGATAGTACCAGTGATTATCTTTGGTTCTGACGAAACCAGCTTTTGTGACCTTTTTACCATCAAATCCGATATAGTCTCCACTATCTCCGTGACCTGTGAATTCTCCGAAGGCCTGATGACCATCTCCAACGATAAGATTCACTTCTTCACCATGAACAATATGTGTTCCTGAGTAAACTTTTCTACCATCTGGACCAACATAATAGCGTTTGCCATCGACTTCGACGATTTGGTCACGGACAGCAGCACCTGTGTCTTTGTCATAGAAATGATCAGCATTGGCAAAAATACCTTTGGCTTGGACTCCGTCTGCATTGAAATAGACTTCTACACCGTCTACGGTTTGCTGACCAACTAATTTATCTCCCTTATCATTGACATAGTACCACTTGCCATCCTTTTCGACATAGCGGTTGGTAACGAGTGCACCAGTATCTTTATCATAATAATGGCCATTTGGTGCAAAGTCTCCTTTGACTTGGACACCATCGTCATAGAAGTAGACATTGATAAAATCAACAGTTTGAGCACCAACTAATTTATCGCCCTTATCATTGACATAGTACCATTTGCCATCTTTTTCGACATAGCGGTTGGTAACGAGGGCACCAGTATCTTTATCATAATAATGGCCATTTGGTGCAAAGTCCCCTTTAACTTGAGAATAGTCGTCACGGAAGTAGACATTAACATAATCTATAACTTGTTCCCCCTTTAAAGGATAGCTAGAGTTATCAACATAGTACCATTTACCTCCAGCAGTAACATAACTATTTTGTGCTGTAACTGGGGTCAATTTTCCATTTTCATCAGCAATTGATGTAGGGTATCTACCATCTACAGAAATAAAAGTTAAAGCGTCGGTGAGGATAGCACCTCTTACGCCGTTAATGTATTTAGAAAACTGAGCATAGTACCAGTTTCCATCAACTTGGAACAGTGGGTTTGGGCTGCCAGGAACATCATCTCTTAGTGAACCAGATTCATCAAAATAGTAGAGTTGTCCATTAATACGTTTGAATCCATGGACGACATGTCCATTTTCATCAGCATAAACGGAAGGTGTCCAGAGGTATCCTCTCAGGTACATGTATCTGATTTTACCCCAGCCATTATAGACTTTTTGACCCTGTTCATTGTAATAACTTTCAGTGCCATCGGGATTCTTTAATTTAGAATAATAGACCATGGCTGGTTGGAAGTAGTACTCTTTACTGTCGATGGTTTTAGGGCCAGTGTAGATATTACCGTCATCGTCATAGTAGAAATAAATATCGTCGCTGGTTCCGTTAACATAGCGAGTACTATGATAAAGCGCAATCTTATTATTCCAAAGTTCGCCATTTTCAGGATGGAAATAATATCCTTTTCCATCAATAACTACCCTATTTCCTTTTGTTTGAAGCCCCTTGTCATTGAAGTGGTAAGTTTTGTCTCCAATTTCTTGAAGACCAGTCACTTTTTCACCTGTCTTATCTACATAATACCAGTGGTTATCGCCAGTAGTAACAAAAGATTCAGTTGTTAGATGTCCCAGTTCACCATCATAATAATGTCCATCTTGGGCAAAGTTTCCTTTGATCTGTTTACCATCCTTGTCAAAATAGACATGCTGTCCATCTATGAGGTTTGGACCAGTCAGATCCTTGTCATCTTTTTTGTAATGCCAATTGCCTTGATTATCACTATACCATTGACCACCCGTGATATTCTTTTCAGCAGAGGGAACTTGAGAAATAGGAGTATCAGTATCATTAGTTGTTGGTGACACATTCTCAGCCGTAACACTCTCACTAGTCGTTGCACTTACTTCAGAATGTGCAGTTTCAGAACTAGCTTCTTCCGAACTAGCTGTGCTTGTCACTTCAGAGCTTGGTTTTTCAGAGACTGTTTCTGTTGAAGCAACTTCTGAGCTAGCCCCTGGTTTTTCTGTTACTGTGGTAGCCTCGCTCGAAGCAGTAGTAGGTGTGTTTTCTGTAGGTTTAGCTGTGGCTTCACTAGTTGCTGGAGCATCGACGTCAATAGCGCCTTCTTTGATGATGGCTTCAACAGTCGCTTCATTAACAGGGGTAGGCTGTTCTTCAGCTGAAGCGTAGTTAAGGCCTGCGAAACTCAATCCCAAAGTGAGTCCTGTCACTGCAATAGTTACCCAATGTTTTTTAACTTTGTGAAGTTTAAAATGTACTTTCTTTTCCATGGTAATTCTCCTTTCATTTTAAACTTTTTACATATCAAAAAATAAGGGCTGTCATAAGAGTTTATGAAAAGTGAGCATTGGGTAGAGTCCCCAACGATGTGGGGCAATTTTCTTAATGACAATCCTTATTTCTCCAAGTCTCCTCAATTTCGGTATTGTGAGACTGTTCAAGGCAAACATGAGTCCTAACGAAATGCTTCTAGAAAAACGAGAGCCGTTCGGAATTTTCCTCCTTTCTAAGCATGGAAAATCTCGTTTATTTTGGGTTTCTAAGACACAAAAAACTAGAGCTTCCTAATATGAGGCGTCCCCTCTAGAGCTCTAGTTTGAAATAATGCTGTATTTTTTAGAAATGAGCCCTAGTTTGATGGTTCAAAGTGACTCAGGAATGGTCATCCTACTATGATTCTTATTTAGGCATTAGGCAACTAATGTCAATCTTTTAGATAATCCCCCAAGTGTCCTTTGAAGAAAATTTAAACGCTTACACGTCCACCTAGCTTCATTATAATCCTTTTTTAAGAATAAACAATAGAAACTAACAGAATTATCAAAAATGTTAAAGAAGTGACATAAAAGATTCTATATTTAGTTTCGTTAGTCAAATAAGAATTCACCTGTGTAAATCATTTATATTTTTAATTTTTGGCTCCTCATAGACAGATCATGGTCTTAGTCAGATGAAAAAATAGAGTCTTTCTATCTAAAAATTTCTTTTCAGAATTATCTTTTTAGGGGTTACTTCTCTCATAGTTTTGCTATCTCTTAAGGTTAATTGAAGCTTACTTTAATGTTCAAAAGCCTTTAATGATAAGCATTTGAAGGTGTTTGGAAATCGAAAACTTTCTATTTAGGACCTTACATGCGGTGTGAGTTCTCATTTTTAGTAATCAAAGTTAATAAAACTGAGCGCGTGGCAGAGATTTATGAAAAGAAGATGGTTTTTTCCTATTTGTAATTTGTCTGAATATATCATAGAGTAGAGACAACAACAGAAAAAGGATGATTGATATAGATGGAAAATAAGGTACGTTTTAAACTACACAAGGTTAAGAAAAGCTGGGTGACTATCGGGGTGACGACCCTCTCAATGGTTGCCTTGGCAGGTGGAAGTCTCCTAGCTCAAGGAAAAGTAGAGGCCGATGAGACAAGTACGCCAAATGGTGATGGCCTGCAGCAACTGAGTGAGGATGGTACTGCCAGTCTAGTGACGACAACAACTGTTACTGAGCAAGCTAGTGCCCAAGCAAGTGTGTCAGCAGTAGCAACAGCCAGCGTAAGTCACGAAACAAGCTCTCAGGTGGTTGCAAGTGCGGTTAGCCAAGAGACAACTGCTCAAGCACAAACTAGTCAAGTTGCCAGTCAGGGAGTGGCAGTTTCTTCACAAACTCAAGCTAATGCCCAAGAAACACAGACCGCTGAACAGGTCTCACAAGATCAGGCAACTGTTCAAGAAAGATCACAGTCAGAAACGCCGAGTAATCAGGTAGGACAATCGGAATCTTCAGTTACTCCTAGCCACAAAGCCACTCGCAGTGGTGGGCGTCGTGTAGCAACATCGCATGCAACAGCTAATGCAAATAGTCAAAATCAGAAAAAGACTGAGGTTCAAACCAGCCAAAGAATTGAGACTGAAAGTGTGCAAACAAGTGCTCAAGCCACTCCTAGAGTATTGACCAATGCAGCGCCATCAATCGCCACACGCGCTGCTGATAGCACTATTCGTATCAATGCCAACCGCAATACTAACATCACGATTACGGCCAGCGGTACGACACCAAATGTAACCATTATCACAGGGCCAAACACGCCTAAACCAAACGTGACGGTGACAAGTCCAAATGGCACAATACCCAATGTGACCATTGTAACGCAGCCAAATCAACCCAACAAACCTGTTCAACCAAGTCAACCGTCTCAACCTAACAAGCCGGTCCAACCAAATCAGCCAAGTTTTGACTACAAACCAGTAGCTTCGAATTTGAAGACTATCGATGGCAAGCAGTATTATGTTGAAAATGGCGTTGTGAAAAAGAACGCAGCCATTGAACTTGATGGGCGTCTTTATTATTTCGATGAGACTGGGGCTATGGTGGATCAAAGTAAACCTTTGTATCGTGCTGATGCCATACCAAATAACTCTATCTATGCGGTTTACAACCAAGCCTACGACACATCAAGCAAGAGTTTCGAACACTTGGATAATTTCTTGACAGCTGATAGTTGGTACCGTCCAAAACAGATCTTGAAGGATGGGAAAAATTGGACACCTTCAACTGAGAAAGATTATCGTCCACTTTTGATGACTTGGTGGCCAGACAAGGTGACACAGGTCAACTACCTCAACTATATGAGTCAACAAGGCTTTAGTGATAAGACCTATACGACAGATATGATGAGTTACGACTTAGCATCTGCTGCTGACTTGATTCAAGTTAAAATCGAGGAACGTATCGGTCGTGAGGGCAATACCACTTGGCTTCGTCAGTTGATGTCAGACTTCATCAAAACACAGCCTGGCTGGAACTCTGAGAGTGAGGACAATCTTTTAGTTGGTAAGGACCACTTGCAAGGAGGCGCTCTGACCTTCCTCAATAATAGTAGGACAAGTCATGCCAATTCAGATTTCCGTCTCATGAACCGCACACCGACTAACCAAACAGGGACACGCAAATACCATATCGACCGTTCAAATGGTGGTTACGAGTTGCTCTTGGCTAACGATATCGACAACTCTAACCCAGCTGTTCAGGCCGAGCAACTAAACTGGCTCCACTACATCATGAACATTGGTTCTATCCTTGGCAATGATCCAAGTGCCAACTTTGACGGTGTCCGTATCGATGCGGTGGACAATGTGGATGCAGACCTTTTGCAGATTGCTTCTGACTACTTCAAGGAAAAATACCGTGTCGCAGATAATGAAGCCAATGCTATTGCCCACTTGTCAATCCTTGAAGCTTGGTCCTACAACGACCATCAATACAACAAGGATACCAAGGGGGCTCAGTTGTCCATTGACAATCCGCTACGTGAAACGCTTTTGACGACTTTCTTGCGTAAGAGCAATTACCGTGGTAGCTTGGAACGTGTCATTACTAACTCTCTTAACAACCGTTCAAGCGAGCAAAAACACACGCCTCGTGATGCCAACTACATTTTCGTGCGTGCCCATGATAGTGAAGTGCAAGCTGTTTTGGCTAATATCATCAGTAAGCAGATTAATCCAAAAACAGATGGTTTCACCTTCACCATGGACGAGCTCAAACAGGCCTTCGAAATCTACAATGCGGACATGAGCAAGGCTGATAAACAGTACACCCAGTACAATATCCCAGCTGCCTATGCCACAATGTTGACCAATAAAGACAGTATCACTCGTGTTTACTACGGTGATCTCTTTACCGACGATGGCCAATACATGGCTCAAAAATCACCATACTATAATGCCATCGATGCCCTGCTCCGTGCTCGTATTAAATATGTAGCAGGTGGTCAAGACATGAAGGTCACTAAGCTCAATGGCTATGAAATCATGTCATCTGTGCGTTATGGTAAGGGTGCAGAAGAAGCTAATCAACTTGGTACTGCTGAAACACGTAACCAAGGAATGCTAGTCCTCACAGCCAACCGTCCGGATATGAAATTGGGAGCTAATGACCGTCTGGTGGTCAATATGGGAGCTGCCCATAAAAATCAAGCCTATCGTCCATTACTTCTCAGCAAATCGACAGGGCTTGCAACCTACCTCAAGGATGCTGATGTGCCAGCTGGATTGGTTCGCTATACGGACAATCAAGGAAACTTGACCTTCACGGCAGACGATATTACTGGTCATTCAACCGTTGAAGTTTCAGGTTATTTAGCGGTTTGGGTGCCAGTAGGTGCTTCAGAAAATCAAGATGCCCGCACCAAGGCTTCGACGACTAAGAAGGGTGAGCAGGTCTTTGAATCATCAGCAGCTCTCGACTCACAGGTTATCTATGAAGGCTTCTCAAACTTCCAAGATTTCGTTAAGACACCAAGTCAATACACCAACCATGTTATTGCACAAAACGCCAAACTCTTCAAAGAGTGGGGAATTACTTCCTTTGAATTTGCGCCACAATACGTGTCTAGTCAGGACGGTACTTTCTTGGATTCTATCATTGAAAATGGCTATGCCTTCGAGGACCGTTACGATATTGCCATGAGTAAGAACAACAAATACGGTTCGCTCAAGGACCTCATGGATGCCCTTCGTGCCCTTCACGCTGAAGGTATCTCAGCCATTGCTGACTGGGTTCCAGACCAAATTTACAATCTTCCTGGAAAAGAAGTGGTAACAGCTTCTCGTACCAATAGCTACGGTACACCACGTCCAAATGCCGAAATCTACAACAGCCTCTACGCAGCTAAAACACGTACCTTTGGAAATGACTTCCAAGGCAAGTACGGTGGTGCCTTCCTTGATGAATTGAAGGCAAAATACCCAGCAATCTTTGAGCGCGTGCAGATTTCAAACGGCCGTAAATTGACTACCAATGAGAAAATCACGCAATGGTCAGCCAAGTATTTCAATGGAAGCAATATCCAAGGTACTGGAGCTCGCTATGTCCTACAAGATAACGCTACCAACCAATACTTCAGTCTTAAAGTAGGTCAAACCTTCCTTCCTAAACAAATGACTGAAATCACAGCAACTGGTTTCCGTAGGGTGGGAGATAAGGTCCAATACTTCTCAACGAGTGGCTACCTTGCCAAGAATACCTTCATTCAAGTCGGTGCCAACCAGTGGTATTACTTTGATAAGAACGGCAACATGGTCACAGGTGAACAGGTCATTGATGGCAAGAAATACTTCTTCCTAGACAATGGTCTCCAGCTACGTCATGTCCTTCGCCAAGGCAGTGATGGTCACGTCTATTACTACGATCCTAAAGGGGTTCAGGCCTTTAATGGATTCTATGACTTTGCGGGTCCTCGCCAAGACGTTCGCTATTTCGATGGCAACGGTCAAATGTATCGTGGCCTCCACGACATGTATGGCACAACCTTCTATTTCGACGAAAAGACTGGTATTCAAGCCAAAGACAAGTTCATCCGTTTTGCGGACGGACACACGCGTTACTTCATCCCAGATACAGGAAATCTCGCAGTCAACCGATTTGCGCAAAATCCTGAGAACAAGGCTTGGTATTACCTCGATAGCAACGGTTATGCCGTGACAGGACTACAAACCATTAACGGTAAGCAGTATTACTTTGACAATGAAGGCCGTCAGGTTAAGGGACACTTTGTCACAATCAATAACCAACGTTACTTCCTTGATGGCGATAGCGGTGAAATTGCTCGCTCACGCTTTGTGACGGAAAACAACAAGTGGTACTATGTCGATGGCAATGGTAAACTGGTTAAAGGTGCTCAAGTCATCAATGGTAATCACTACTATTTCAACAATGATTATAGCCAAGTCAAGGGTGCCTGGGCCAACGGCCGTTACTATGATGGTGACTCAGGTCAGGCCGTAAGCAACCGCTTTGTCCAAGTTGGTGCCAACAAATGGGCTTATCTCAACCAAAATGGTCAAAAGGTAGTTGGTCTCCAACATATCAATGGTAAACTTTACTACTTTGAAGGCAACGGTGTCCAAGCTAAAGGGAAACTTCTGACATACAGAGGCAAGAAATACTACTTTGATGCCAATAGTGGTGAAGCCGTAACCAATCGCTTTATCCAAGTTTCTCGCGGTGTTTGGTATTACTTTAACGTCTCAGGACAAGCCGTAACGGGTGAACAAGTCATCAACGGTCAACACCTCTACTTTGACGCTTCTGGCCGTCAGGTCAAAGGCCGTTACGTTTGGGTTAAAGGCCAACGCCGTTACTATGACGCCAATACTGGAGCTTGGGTCAGAAATCGATAAGGGGCAGAAGAAAATGTGATTTTGGGACTATCCTAGATGCTTTTGGATTAAAATTCAGTAGGTACCTTCCCAGTCTCACCACTTTTAAGCACTTGATATGCCAAGCAGATTGTAAGCAAACAATGAGTTTGATTAATAGATTCCTCAATAAACTGCTTACTTTAGCTTTAAATTATGCTCAGTCCTTTAATGAAGGAAGAGCTAAAACGGCTAAACATCGGAATTTCTGTGTGAATTTAAGAAAATTCGAACTCTTTTTGGTAGCGTTTTCTAACATATAAAAGCCATAGCTATATATCTTAGGCTTGTTTTTTCAAATGGATTATGGGGAGAAGGTTAGTCTTATGAGACTAGAGTTATGCATCTGTAATTGTATTCGTTTCCAAAATCCCTTAACATAGAATAGAGAAATAAAGTTATATTGAAAGGTGTATGTTATGGAAAAGAAAGTTGGATTTAAGTTGCACAAGGTCAAGAAAAACTGGGTGACTATTGGAGTTAGTACGCTGTCGATGGTTGCACTTGCGGGTGGAGCTCTTTTGGCAGACCAATCGGCACAAGCAGATGAAGTGTCACTTCCTAATGGAGATGGTTTTGAACAAACAGATGCAGGCATTGAGTCAAGTGCTTCATTGATTAATGAAAGCTATTCGCCAACCTTGACAGAAGATGCTGGCCATTTGTCAGCGGTGTCATCTAACTATGGAAGTCAAACAAGCTCAAGCTACGAGTCTTCATCATCTGTTTCAACAGGAGGCTCATCTCAGACTGTAGTTGGTGGTGGAGCTGGTCAAGTTAGTTCATCACAAACTTCACAAGTAGTAGGAACACAAAACTCTAATTCATCACAAACGGGTTCTGCTTACCAATCAAGTAGCAGCTCGGCATCAGTAAGTGCTAGTGCGTCAAGTTCTTCAAGCTCATCAAGTTCAGCTTGGTATTCTTACTCGTCTTCATCATCATGGTCTTCATCATCGTCAGCTAGCGGTTTTGCGACAATTACGACGAGTTCGTCTGACTCAAACGGCATTCATTGGAATGGTGGTCGAAACACGACGATTACAATCACGGCTTCAGGAACAACGCCGAATGTGACTATCGTTTCGAATTCTAATAAACTGTTTCCAAACATATCAGTAGGGCATTCGAATGGTTCAAATGCTAATGTCACTATCATTTCACAAGGTAACCAGCAAAATAACTCAGGTTACCAAATCATCTCAGGTGAGACTAAACCAAGTGTTGATTCGAACAATGCCAAGTCTTCATTTGTCCGTGTAGGTGAAAATCAATGGTACTATTACGATCAATATGGTCAAAAGGTCAAAGGCGAAAAGGTTATTGATGGTAAGGCTTATTACTTCCTTGAAAATGGTCTTCAAGCTCGTGACTCACTTGTTAAAGGTAGCGATGGTTACACCTATTACTATGATAAAAATGGCGTGAAGGCTATCAATGGCTTCTACGATTTTGCAGGTTACCGTAAGGATGTACGCTATTTCGATTGTTATGGTCACATGGCTACTGGTCTCCTTGAAATGGGTAGCACAACCTTCTACTTTGATACACAAACAGGTATCCAAGCTAAAGACAAATTTATTCGCTTCTCAGATGGCCGTATCCGTTACTTCATCCCTGATACTGGTAATATGGCTGTAAATACCTTTGTTCAAAATAAAGAAAACCAAGCTTGGTACTACCTTGATGAACATGGTTACGTTGTGACAGGAAAACGTATCATCAATGGTAAAGAATACTGCTTTGACTCAGAAGGCCGTCAAATCAAAGGTCAGATGATGCAACAAGGCAACAAGCAATACTACATTTCTGCCCAAACAGGTGAAATGGCTGTGTCACGCTTTATCTTTGAAAACAACAACTGGTATTATGCGGATGCTTTTGGTTGCCTCGTTCAAGGTGCCAAAGTGATTGATGGTAAACTCTATTACTTCAACAAAGACCATAGCCAGCTAAAAGGTGGCTGGGCTGAAGGACGTTACTATGATGCCGTCACTGGTCAAGCAGTCATCAACCAATTCATTCAAATTGCGGCTAACCAATGGGCGTACCTTAACCAAGATGGTCACAAAGTGACAGGTCTTCAAAATATTAACAATAAAGTTTACTACTTTGGTAGCAATGGTGCTCAAGTCAAAGGTAAATTGCTCACTGTCCAAGGTAAGAAATGTTACTTTGATGCCCACACTGGTGAGCAAGTGGTAAACCGCTTTGTCGAAGCTGGACGTGGTTGCTGGTATTACTTCAACGCAGCAGGTCAAGCAGTGACTGGAAAACAGGTTATCAATGGCAAACAGCTTTACTTTGACGGTTCAGGTCGTCAAGTTAAAGGACGTTATGTTTATGTTGGTGGTAAACGCCTCTTCTGCGATGCCAAAACTGGTGAATTGAGACAGCGTCGTTAATTAATATGTACTTTAAAAATCTAGAGATTTTTCCCCTTTCCTGTCTAAATTATTATTATTTTCCTTTCAGAACTCTAGATGATTAAATAGATCAAAAGAACCAGCATTAGCTGGTTTTTGAGTTGTTTTAGAGAAACTGTCAGTGTACACCCAGATGCTTTTTCATGCTTAAATCCTAATAATTTTGTCCCTCTCATATTCACAAGAAGAAGCCATAGCCGTGTTATAATGGGTATTATATTTGTATGTAGAAAATAGAGTTAGAGGTAGTTATGGGGAACCATCTTCGTTAAGCTCTAGGTGTAACTGACTTCTTAAAGGAGAGAAATTATGGTTATTTTGGCTTGGATTATCATTGTCATATTATTTCTTTTAATTTCGAATTATTACATTTATAAAACAGATTCCAGAACACGAAAAAAAGCATTCCTCTATGCAATTATTAAAACCATAGGTGCATTTTTCAATAGTAGGTGGTAGTAGATGGAAGCAGTATTTTACTAGTAGCCTTAACCAAACCTTCTTTTTCGTCTTAGAAAAAGAAGGTTTTTTATTTAAAATTACATTAATTTTGTAGGATGATTCTACCGTCTACAAAAGTCTATCCCCTAACGATTATAGTTGTTTTTATCTTATCCTTAGTGCATTTATTCACAAGGGGCATATATTAGGCCAATTATTAAAGGACGTTTTCTGAGAAAACGAAGGTAGATACATTAAGCTGACATTATAGTTGTGTAATTGTATTCCCTTGTCAAATAGCTTATGATAGAGATAATATAAGGGAAAAAGGTAACTATTATGGAACAAAAAGTACGCTTTAAAATGCATAAAGTGAAGAAGAACTGGGTGACTATTGGGGTGACAGCACTCTCAATGGTCACCGTTGCTGGTGGAACTTTGTTGGCGGATCAACAGGTTCAGGCCGACGAGCAAAATCCTGCCAATCAGTCGGGTGATAGCAGTCAGGATTTGCTTCAAGAAACGCCTGCTACAACTAATGATGCAGCAACTACAGTAGCACCAACTATCTCAGCTGATGCTAATACTGCGAGCGTGGCCATTCCTGTCGCAGATGCGACTAGCACGACAACAGCTGCCACAGATAGGGCAGCGGCACCTGCTGCAAACACAGCGACAGTTGATACTAACTCAGGTCAAGCAGCACCAAGTACAAATGTGCAAGCAGCTGCAGCTGATACGAGTGCTACACCTACAGATACAAATAATGCGACTGCAACAGCTACTACAGACCGTGCGGCAACAACTGATACGGCAAATACTGAAGCTCGTACACGTAGTCGTCGTGCCTTGGCAGAAACTCGAGAAGCCAACACCAACACAGCGACTGGTATCCAATGGATCAACGGTAAACAATACTATGTCAATAGTGACGGTAGTGTGCGTAAGAACTTCGTCTTTGAGCAAGACGGTAAGTCTTATTACTTTGATGCTGAAACAGGGGCTCTTGCGACCAAGTCACAGGATGAATTTTCAACAGAACCTATCAAGGCGACTGTGGATTTTTCATCTGGAAACCAGCTCTACAAAAACGATGACAAATCTTTGGACCAACTGGACACCTTCATCACAGCGGATGCGTGGTACCGCCCAAAGAGCATTCTCAAGGATGGTAAGACTTGGACAGCTTCAACCGAAGCTGACAAACGTCCACTCTTGATGGTTTGGTGGCCTGACAAATCAACTCAGGTTAACTATCTTAACTACATGCAAAATCAAGGTCTTGGTGCGGGATCATTTTCAACAAACTCTAGTCAGGAAAGTCTAAATCAAGCTGCCAAGATGGTTCAGACTAAGATTGAAGAACGTATCGCGCGTGAAGGTAATACCAACTGGTTGCGTACAAGTATCGACCAGTTCATTAAAACTCAGCCAGGTTGGAATAGCAGTACTGAAAATAGTTCATATGACCACTTGCAAGGTGGACAGTTGCTCTTTAACAACAGTAAGGGTGATACTGGCAACCGTACTAGCCACGCTAACTCTGATTATCGTTTGCTTAACCGCACACCGACTAACCAGACTGGCACACGTAAGTATTTCAAGGACAATTCTATCGGTGGTCTTGAGTTCTTGCTTGCCAACGATATTGACAACTCAAACCCTGCTGTTCAAGCGGAGCAACTTAACTGGCTTCACTTCATGATGAATATCGGAAGCATCATGGCCAATGACCCAACAGCCAACTTTGACGGTTTGCGTGTCGATGCCTTGGACAATGTGGATGCTGACCTTCTCCAAATCGCTTCTGATTACTTCAAAGCAGCCTATGGTGTTGACAAGTCTGAAGCTAATGCAATTAAGCACTTATCATACTTGGAAGCTTGGTCTGCTAACGACCCATACTACAACAAGGATACTAAAGGGGCACAACTGCCGATTGATAATGCCCTTCGTAATGCCCTTACCAACCTTTTGATGCGTGATAAAAATACACGTATGCAGCTTGGGGACATGACGGCCTTCATCAACAGTAGTTTGAATCCACGTGGTGCTAACGATAAGAACGGTGAGCGCATGGCCAACTATATTTTCACCCGTGCCCACGATACTGAAGCGCAAACCATTATCCAACGTATCATCCGTGATCGTATTAACCCAAATTTGTTTGGTTACAATTTCACCCGTGAGGAAATCAAGAAAGCCTTCGAGATCTACAATGAGGATATTGATAAGGCTCATAAGACATATGCGTCTTACAACTTGCCATCTGTCTATGCCCTCATGTTGACCAATAAGGACTCTGTAACACGTGTTTATTACGGTGACCTCTATCGTGAGGATGGTCACTACATGGCTAAAAAGACGCCTTACTTTGATGCTATCGACACCCTCTTGCGTGCCCGTATCAAGTATGTAGCTGGTGGTCAAGACATGGAAGTGAAGAAAGTCGGAAATGACGGCCTCTTGACATCAGTTCGTTATGGTAAAGGTGCCAATAACAGAACTGATTGGGGAACTTCTGAAACCCGTACGCAAGGGATGGGTGTCATCATGACCAACAACTATGATTTCCGTTTGGGTAGCAATGAAACTGTAACGATGAACATGGGTAGAGCCCACCGTAATCAGCTTTACCGTCCATTGCTTTTGACAACCAAAGATGGTATCAAGACCTATCTAAATGATTCTGATGTCCCTTCAAACCTTCTTAAGAGAACAGACCGAAACGGAAACTTGACCTTCAATGCCAATGATATTTTTGGTGTGGAAAATGTGCAAGTATCAGGTTACCTCGGTGTCTGGGTACCAGTCGGGGCTAAGGCTAACCAAGACGCACGTACACAGCCAAGTAACCGTGCCAATAGCGACGGTCAAGTTTACAAGTCTTCAGCAGCTCTTGATTCGCAAGTCATGTATGAAGCCTTCTCAAACTTCCAAGCTTTTGCGGACGATCAGCCAGAACTCTACATGAACCGTGTCTTGGCTAAGCACACTGACTTGCTCAAAGCTTGGGGTGTTACGTCTGTTGGACTTCCACCACAGTACGTTTCAAGTAAGGATGGTACCTTCCTTGATTCAACAATTGACAATGGTTATGCCTTTGATGACCGTTATGATATGGCCTTGAGTCAAAATAACAAGTACGGCTCACTTGAGGATCTCCTTAACGTCCTTCGAGCTCTGCACAAAGACGGTATTCAAGCCATTGCTGACTGGGTGCCAGACCAAATCTATAACCTTCCAGGAAAAGAAGTAGTTAATGCCACACGTGTTAACGGCTACGGTTATCACCAACAAGGTTATCAAATTGTGGACCAAGCCTATGTGGCAAATACCCGCACAGATGGTACAGACTATCAAGGCAAGTACGGTGGTGCCTTCCTTGATGAGCTTAAAGCTAAGTACCCATCTATTTTCAACCGTGTGCAAATCTCAAATGGTAAGCAATTGCCTACGAATGAAAAGATTACCAAATGGTCTGCCAAGTACTTCAACGGAACTAACATCCTTGGACGAGGAATCAACTTTGTCCTTCGTGATGATAAGACCAACCAGTACTTTAATACTTCAGCCAACGGCCAACTCTTGCCAACACCACTTCGTGACACAGGTGCCATCACAAGCACTCAAGTCTTCCAACGTCGTGGACAAGATGTTTACTTCCTTCGTGATAACCAAGCCGTTAAGAATGAATTTGTTCAAGACGGTAACGGCAACTGGTATTACTTCGGTGCTGACGGTAAGATGACCAAGGGTGCTCAAACCATCAATAAAAAGGATTACTATTTCTTTGACAATGGTATCCAATTGCGTAATGCCCTTCGTCGTGCTAACAACGGTTATACTTACTACTACGGTTTAGACGGTGCTATGGTTAAGAATGCCTTTGTTGATTTTGACGACAAGCGTAAGCAGGTGCGTGCCTTTACGACTCAAGGAACCATGGTAGTGGGTAACCTTCATTGGAGTGGCCACCATTTCTACTTTGACCGTGAAACTGGTATTCAGGCCAAGGATCGTATTGTCCGTACAGATGATGGCAAATTGCATTACTATGTTGCAGAAACTGGTGACATGGGACGCAATGTCTTTGCGACTGATAGCAGCACAGGTAAACGTTATTACTTTGACGCTGATGGTAACACTGTGACTGGTTCACGTGTCATTGACGGTAAGACTTATTACTTTAACCAAGATGGTAGTGTCGGTACGGCCTACAGCAACCGAGCTGATTCTATTATCTTTGAAAATGGTAAGGCCCGTTACATCACACCAGCAGGTGAAATCGGACGTAGCATCTTTGTCTACAATCCAGCGACTAAGGCTTGGAACTACTTTGATAAAGAGGGGAACCGTGTCACTGGACGTCAATACATTGATGGTCACCTCTATTACTTCAAGGAAGATGGTAGCCAAGCTAAGGGTGAAATTATCGTAGAAAATGGCATTAAGTATTACTATGAGCCAGAAACAGGAATTCTCGCTAGCGGACGCTACCTCCAAGTAGGTGATAACCAGTGGATGTACTTCAAACACGACGGTTCAATGGCTATCGGCCAAGTTCGTGCTGATCATGGCTACCTTAAGTACTTTGATGAAAATGGTATCCAAGTCAAGGGGAAAACGGTTGTCGAAGATGGTAAGACTTATTACTATGATGCCCAGAGTGGAGCTCTTGTAACAAGCAGCTTTGCTGAAATTGCACCAAACCAATGGTCTTACTTCAATACTGAAGGCCAAGCCCTTAAAGGCAATTGGACTATCAATGGCAAGGAATACTACTTTGACCAAAATGGTATCCAGTACAAGGGCAAGGCCGTTAAGGTCGGCAGTCGTTACAAGTACTATGACGAAAACGATGGCCAACCTGTAACCAACCGCTTCGCTCAAATCGAGCCTAACGTCTGGGCTTATTTCGGAGCTGATGGCTATGCCGTGACAGGGGAACAAGTCATCAATGGCCAACACCTTTACTTTGACCAATCAGGTCGCCAAGTTAAAGGTGCCTACGTCACAGTCAACGGCCAACGCCGTTACTACGATGCAAACACTGGCGAATATATCCCAGGAAGATAAGCAGTAGTAGCTCCGGTGACTGCCCGGAGAACACACAGACGAGAATGAGGGAAAATTCTCAAGAAGAAAGATCGTGAAAACGGTCTTTTTTTGTGCTCCTATTTCGATTTTCTTCGAAATAGTCTTGACAGTGCTTTAGGAAAAGCGTATAATCTATTTCGAAAAATATAGAAATAGATATTCTGACTCAAGTCGTATTGATGCTCCGTCTCAAGGAAAGGATAAATCAAATGGAAACACTCCTTTTTATGACAATTCTTGCCATGTTAGTTATCGCCATCATAAGTTTTATCATTCTGAAGAAAAAATGGCAATTTTCAATCAAGCTCTTTTTAGTAGGTCTGATTGGTTTTGCCTTACCTGTCATGATGATTGAAGGACCTATCAATGCTGTGGCTCTTTCTGGTCTTGCTCACTCTTCTAAATGGTTGACCATTATTTATGGAGGACTTATGGCTGGCCTTGTCGAAGAAACAACACGCTATGTGGTGTTTAAGGTCCTTGCAAAGAAAAGAAGGTTGATGACGTCTGATATTGTAGCCTACGGTTTTGGACATGGTCTTAGTGAATTTATCTTGCTTGGAGTGATGGGCTTACTCATTAACATTATTGTTTTACAGGCCGTCCATTCAGGTCAGGTCAGTCAGTTACCTTCACTTCTTGTGAGTCAGGTTAACCAATTAACTGGCTTTGTTGTGATCATGTCTCTCTTTGAAAGACTAGTTGCTTTGGTATTACAAGTCTTGCTTACAGCTTGGGATTTTCTAGCAGTCACTAAGCATAAGCTTTCATTCTATTTAGGGGCGATATTACTTCATGCTACCATCGATTTTTTGGCAGGTGCTTATCAACAAGGGATAGTCAGAAATATCTTATTAATTGAAGTCATGTTAGCTATTTATGTGCTAGGTGTCGGACTTGTGACACGCCAAATTTGGAAAAAGGAGGAAACTCATGGGCTTATCTGAAACCTTAAAAGCCATCTCTGCCCCTGTGAGGAGAGAAATTTTAGACTATCTAAAGTCTGGGCCCAAGTCAGCTGGAGAAATCAGCCAACAGTTTGACTTGGCTCCCGCAACAGTTTCTCATCATTTGTCTACCTTGAGAAAAGCAGGACTTATTGAAGAAGAAAAGCAGAAGAATTTTATTTACTATAGTTTGAACTTAACCGTTTTTGAAGAAATTTTAACGTGGATTCAGTCACTTGGAGGAACAGAAGATGAAAAATAATATGCAAAGAGTTATTGGTAATATTGTGATACTCACACCGGTTATTGTCGGACTAGTCTTTTACAAACAACTACCAAATCAGATTGCTATCCACTTTAATGTCGAAGAGCAAGCCAATGGTTTTATGAATCGCAATTTAGCAATAGTTGTCCTTCCTTTTATTGCTCTTGCCATTTATAATCTCTTATTTTCATATTTTAAACAAATAACCATTTCATTCTTAAAAGAGTTTATGTTATGGCTTATTCCGATTTCTGCAGTTATCATTCAAGGTCTCGTATTGACTGTTGCCATGGGCGGACATGTCCAAGTTCGATTGACTGTCATTTGGTTAGTGGCACTCATTTTTCTAGTAATCGGAAATTATCTTCCTAAAAGTATTGGTCTAGCTACTAAAAATCACAGTGAGAGCAGTAACTCAGTAGCGAGAAAGTTAGGTTACCTAATGGTTGCAATGAGTCTTACCTTGTTAATCAGCCTATGCTTTAACCCCTATACTACAATTATTATTTTAGGTGTTTTTGTAGTTCTAATCTTGAGTATCTTGTTACCCAATTTTCGCAGTTTAAGAAAGTAATCGTCTGATTACTTTTTTTGTCCGTCTGTGTCATAGATTGGACCATATATGGCAGAAGGATATTTTTGTTCTTGAATTTGATATGCTAGATGTGTATAATGATGTCACAGCGAACTATTAAAAGAGGTCGTTGCTCATGACAACACAAACAAATAACCAATTTAATTCACTTGCTCGACCTAATCTTGCTACAGGTTATAGGAGGTAATCTAGATGACAAAAAGCAATAACACGCAAATTACGGATATCTTAAACAATATCTATAATCTGATTGTAAATCCAGAAACAACTGAAAAAGAGAGAAAGTTGCTCGTAACGTTTAAAAATGAAATCGAAGTTGGAAAGAAGGATAATGATGAACTTCTTGCAGAATTATGTAGAGCTATTCAGGCTCTAGCAGTCCGCAATCTTTCTAAAGGGATTTCTCTGAGTTCTGGAGTGAGTGACTTGAGTAAGACGCTCACAGAATTCCAAGAAAAATCAGAGCGTAACATTAATCTAGCAAGAGGATTGTCATCATCACTCGTCATGTTGTTTAGATGATCTTTGAAAATACTTATCTTGAGTGTCATAATATTTAATTTTAGCAGTGTAAGAAAATACAGAGAAGTAATCGACTGATTCCTTCTTTTTGTCTCCCAAAAACATCTTGCTAAAATCAGTGTTCTAATGATATAATACAAGTATATTGATCTAATTTTCTAAGGAGTATCTATGAAAAAGCGTAAGAAAATTATTCTTAGTTCCATAACGGGAGCCTTGGCCTTGGCTCTTGCAGGAGGTGGTTTTTGGGCCTATAAAACCTTTGTCCCACAAGAGACGCCGATTGACAAGAATGCTACGGTAGCCTCAAATTTTTATCAGGCTGTCAACAAGGAATGGCTCCTAAAAGCAAAAATTCCTGTTGATTCTCCAAGCATTGATAGTTTTTATACATTAGATGAAGATGTCAAAGGGAAGCTAAAGAAGGATATCAAAAATTTAGGGGAAGGAAAGGAATCTTCAGACATTACGGGGATGTCTGAGTTTATCACTTTCTACAAGGCTGCTAGTAATTACAAGCAGCGTGAGAAAGATGGACTAGAACCTCTCAAACCTTATCTAAAAGAAATTGAGGATATCAAGGATCTAAATGATTTGGCCAATAAATCTGCTAGCTTAACTGATAAAGGGATTCCTATTCCATTTGGTTATGACGTAGGAACTAACGCAGAGAATACCAGCCAGAAACAAATCCAATTGAGCCCTCCAAGCATCTTATTGCCAGATGTGTCTATTTATAAAGATGAGTCGAGCAAAAAACAATATTTGACTCCAATCGAGACAGCCACGCAAAAAGCTTTGGAAATGCTTGGATATAGTGAAAAAAATAGTAAACGCATTGTCAAAGAAGCACTGGAGTTCGACGAAATCATTGCTAAGTACAGTCTCAGTAATGAAGAGATGTCTGAGAGTAAGAATTTGGTTCATCCTAAAACTGCAGAAGAGATTAATGCCTACTCAGGTTCCTTCAAATTATATGATGTCATCAAAGGCATTATGGGACGTGATTTAGAAACCATCAATGTCCCTAATACCAAGTATTTTGAGAATTATAGTAAGGTCGTTAATCAGGACAATTTTTCTAAAATAAAATCATGGATGTTGGTGCAAGAAGCTATGGCAGCGTCAAATTCTCTAACAGAAGATTACCGCTTAAATTTTCAATCGATTAGCATGGCTATTATGGGCACACAGAAGCCAATTTCTAAGGAAGATACGGTTTACGAGATGAGTGTCAATCTGTTTAGCGATGTCATGAGTGTCTATTATGGACGTAAATACTTTGGTGAGGAAGCCAAGACTGATGTGACAGGCATGATTGATAAAATCAAAAATGTCTATCGTGGCCGTCTCCAACAGAATGATTGGTTGACGGAAGAAACACGTAACAAGGCCATCGAAAAGTTGGATAAAATGAAGGTTTTTGTAGGTTATCAGGAAGATGTGGATCCTGGAACCAAAGAATTACATCTTGACCCTAACAAGTCCTTCTTTGAGTTGTCAGAAGACATTGCCCAGTTCGGAAAACGTTATACCATTGACCATTTTGATGAGCCTATTGATAAGAATAAATGGTCTGGTTCTGCTTTTGATATCAATGCCTATTACAACCCAGAAAGCAATAGCATCAACTTCCCAGCTGGCATTTTGCAAGCTCCATTTTATGACAAGAACCAAAGTACTGAAAAGAACTATGGTGGTATCGGTGTCGTGATTGGACATGAAATTACGCATGCCTTTGACTCCAATGGTGCCGACTATGATGAGAACGGCGACATGCATAACTGGTGGACAAAAGCAGATAGTAAAGCTTTCGACAAGAGGATCAAAGCCTTTGAAGACCAGTGGAATGGTTTGGAAATTTACGGGACTAAGGTAAATGGAAAACTCACAGTCACTGAGAATGTCGCAGATGCTGGTGGTCTCTCATCCACACTCCAAGTGCTCAAAACAGATATGACAAAACCTAACCTCAAGGATTACTTTGAGAATTACGCAAATATCTGGAAACAAAAGGCCAGCCTACAGTACAATAAATATACCATGGTGCAAGACGTCCACGCACCAAATGAGTTGCGTGTTAACCAACAACTTAAAAACCTTCCTGAGTTTTATGAGGCCTACCCTCAAATCAAACAAGGCGACGACATGTACCTAGCACCAAGCAAACGCATTAGTTTGTGGTAAAAAGTCTTGCTATTTTGGAAATCAAGAAGAAGAGAATTTGGAATGGAAACATTCCAGATTCTCTTTTTATGTTGTCGCTTTGGGGAATCATTTTCTAGTGTTATAATGTTGCTATTAAGGAAAGGATTCAAGAATGAAGCATAAAAGGAATCTGATAGAAGATAATAAAAGGGGTGAGAATCAGAGCTTTCTCTACTTCCTACACGAGGAGAAAAAATTTGACGTAAAAGCACTTGATGATTTGTGTCACTACATCATAGAACTAGATACAATCAGCCTAGAGCAGTTGAGAGATATTCATTATATTGAAAATCAAATACTACGCCATCTCGTGTATCATTTTGATGATAATGATCTAAGTAGAATCTCAAATCTCCCTTTTGAGTACTGGGAGTATATAGAGCCCTTTGAACGCTTGGTAGCAAGTTTGTATGAGGGTGAAGTCAAGGAAGAATAGTTGATGTTGTAATGGTTTCAACCTAGTGGACCATCAGTAAAGGAGTATAGATGAAACATCGTATTGCAATTTTGTCAGATATTCATGGGAATACAACAGCTCTTGAGGCAGTTATTAAGGATGCACAAGAGTTGGGTGCAACAGAATATTGGTTAATGGGGGATATTTTATTACCTGGACCAGGAAGAAATGAACTCTTTGAGCTTCTGTCTTCTATCCCGATAACAGCCACCGTTCGAGGAAATTGGGATGATTGTGTTTTGGAGGCTTTAGATGGGGAATATGGTCTGGAGAATCCACAAGAAGTTCAGCTCTTGCGACTTACCCAGTACTTGATGGAAGAATTGGATACTGAATATGTTGATTGGATACGTTCTCTGCCTCTGGTTGTGAAGAAGGAAATCAATGGGATTCGTTTTTCTTTGACGCATCACTTACCGGAGAAGAACTACGGAGGTGAGTTACGTCCAGCTAATGATACCAGTCATTTTGATCAGTTATTAGATGATCAAACAGATATGGCGATTTACGGTCATGTGCATAAGCAACTGCTTCGCTATGGTAGTATGGGGCAACAAATTCTCAATCCTGGTACGATTGGGATGCCCTATTTTGATTGGTCACCCCTGCAAAATCATAGGGCTCAGTATGCCATAATCGATGTCGAAGAAGATGGTGTTACTAATCTCCAATTTCGAAAGATTGCCTATGCTTATGAAGCAGAGTTGCAGTTAGCCAAAGACAAACAGTTGCCTTATATCGAGCTTTATCAAGAATTACGAAGAAATGACAATTATCCAGGCCATAATAAAAACTTGCTCGAGCGTTTAAACCAGCAGTATGGCTATGCTAAAGATGTTAAGGAATATTTTGATTTGAAGTAGATTTATGAAAGAGATTTTGTAGGTAGCTTTACTAGGTTTTAGACAAAAAGAAAACACCAGAAAAAATGATTTCTGGTGTTTTTGAATACATTTTGGCAAAAATGAGGTATTTTTCAAATGCTTACAGTTGTTAGTTTGATATTAATCCTTTTTCTCTGTAGCTACGCCATTTTCGTCAATAATATAGGTTTTTCCATCTTTTTTAAGCGTAGTGTTAGTGGTAATTGGAGAACCTTTTGACTCTGGACTAACTGATATCGGCTTTTCAAAATGATAAAGTTTACCATCAAACTCTGCCCATTCGCCACTAAAAGGAGTAGTCATATAAATTTTAGGATTGAAATAATAGAGCCTATTATCTTCTAACCGAATGACACCTGTTTTTACAACTCCATTCTCATCAGAGATACAGAAACCATTCCAAGAGGTCGAGGTGTCTGTAGCTGTATTCCTTAGAAGTCGTCCTTTAGGGCCCAAAAGATAGGTCTTTTCATTGATATTTTCTAGATATGTTCGGTTTTCAGCTCCCCATGGTGGGCTAATATAGTAGGTTTCATTATTATGAGTAACCCATCCGAACTGTAGATGACCGTCCTTATCAGCATAATAGTATTTGTAGTCGCCGTCAATATCATCAGAAAGCATACTACCGTCTTTTTTGAAGAAATAATCGAAATCACCTATCTTGTGTCTATCATTTCGAACTTGGTAGCCATCTTCTTTAAAATAAACACGTTTACCGTCAATAGTTGCCCAACCAAATATCTGGCTTCCATCCTCGCCAAAATAAGTATATTTTTTAGAAAAGTAATCGCCTGTTTCATGGAATTTATTTACGAACATAGCACCAGTATCGTTATCGAAGAAATAGTACTTTCCATCAAGCAGAAGTCGTTTTCCTTTGGCTTGTTTTCCAGTTGGATCAAAGTAGTATTTTTGATGATTAATAATTTGAAGTCCAGTGGCTAACTGTCCATTCTCTTTAATATAAGCCCAATCACCATCTCTATCTTGAATAAATTGTCCAGGTTTATTCATAGTTACATAACCATTTTGGTCAATGACATAACGAATACCATTAAGTTCAAGTGTTCGGTTAGTCCACATAGCTCCGCTGTCTCTATCGAAATAATGTGTTTGACCGTCAATTTCGACAAGTCTTCCCTTAGCTTGTTTGCCCTCTTTATCAAAGTATAGAGTGACATTATCTATTGAATGGAGTCCTGTGACAGCTTTTCCCTCGTTATCAAAGTAGTACCAATTCCATGCATCATCGTGTTCGAAACGATTTGTTAGTTTAGTTTCGGTCGCTACTCCTTTATCATCAATGAGGTAGGCTTTTTTATTGTAAACTAAGGTCTTGGAAACTGTGAGAGGGGAAGTTTCGGAAAGCGAACTTGTTCTATTGAAAGCATAGAATTTATTATCACTTTGAATTACAGTTTCTTCAATCTTAGTTAAATCTGTGTTTTCTGGAAGTAGATGTCCGATGTAGAAATCATTGTTTTCATCAAGATAGTATAGATTACTATAATTATCACGAATAATACGTTTAATCTTATCGGTCTTTGTTCGTACTCCGTGGTCAATAATGTCTACTTCTTCCCTGACGGTATGGGTATAACTTCTTCCACCATTCTTGTAAGTTCTGTTTATGCTAGGCTCTAAGTGGTATAGCTTATCATCAATCGTTTTCCAAGTAGGTGTTGTAACTGTAAACATTTTGGGGATATTGCTATTATCAAAATAGATATTTTCAAAATAATAGAGTTTACCATTATTTGCAGTGCTAACACCAGTAAGTAGAACTCCATCCTTATCTGTACCTACGATGCCAGAGTAGTATGCATCATAATCCAGTTCCTGACGTCCGAGTAAAGGTCCGAGATAGTTTTTTAGAAGTTTGCCTTCAAAATAGTAATAGTCCTTGCCTCCTTTATTGACTATACCAGTGACTGCTGAACCAGAATTTGAAAAATAGTAGTCATCACCATTAATATGATGTTCTCCGGTTAGTACTTGGCCAAATTTATTGGAGCGATAGCTAGTATTTAAAGTTCCAACAAAGACACGTAATGACTGAATATAAAAGGCATCTTTTACCAATTTTCCATGATTATCAAAGAGGTAGTTTTGTCCTTTGAAGATAGTAAGATCATTTTCAACTCGACCCTTATAATCAAAATAATAAAGTTGATCGCCAACTCGATGCCATCCATAGTAACGTCGACCATCAGAACCATAATAGACGTTATACGTTTTAGCAAATGGTTCCTGTCTTCTGATTTCAATAGACCAAGTATGCCAATAGTTGGTTTTTACAGCACCTGAATAGTGACTAAAATAGTAATGGAAGCCGTCTATGATTCTTTCGCCATTTTTCGCTTGACGACCTTCTTCATCAAAGTAAAGAGTTACTCCATCTACATTTTGCCATCCTCTTAGTTTTTCTCCTGTTGCGGTGTAATAATACCAGTTGCCTGAGGAATCCTCTTCGAAATGGCCACCAGAAACAAGTGGACGTTGAGGAAGTTTCTGTTCAGTTTCAATCAAAAGTCCATTAGCTTCTGCGTGGTAAGTTTTTCCATTAATAGTGATGTCGGTATTTATAACCTTATGACCACTATCCTTATCAAAGTAATAGGGTTCGATACCTATTGTAACGATTTCACCCTTGGCCTGAACACCGTCTGGGTAGAAATACATGTCGAAGCCATCTATAGTCTGTTCGCCTGTTAGAAGTTTCCCTTCTTTATCACTATAGTACCAGTTGCCGTCGTCATCCGACCAAAAACGGTCACGAACCAATTGGCCAGTATCTTTTTGAAAATAATAGGAATTTCCATCTAGGATGACAAAGGCATCTTTAGCTTGAACACCATTAGGGTAAAAGTAGAGTGGAATATTGTCAATAACTTGGCTACCAGTAAGTGCTTTCCCATCGTGGCCTAAATAGTACCAATTTCCATTCTTATCAGATGCAAAAGCATTACGGGTAAGTTGTCCACTATCTTTCTCAAAGTGATATGTTGATCCATTAACGTGACGGGTGTCTCCTTTGACTTGCTTACCATCGGCATCGAAGTAGACATTCACATTATCAATATTTTGCATACCAGTAAGTGCTTTCCCATCCTTAATATAGTACCAGCTGCCCTGATCATCGCTAGTGTAATGACCGCCGGATATTACAGGACTTTCTTCTACTTCATGGGCTGTATTTGTTTCAGAATGTGATGTTTCAGAGCTTACGACTTCACTGCTAGTAACAGTAGAGACTTCCGAACGAAAAGCTTGTTGAGAGTTAATTTCAGAAGTACTTGTTTCTGGAACAGTTGCTTCAGTGGTACTTAGGTCAGATTCAGTAGAAGTAGCTTCAGTGATGTTTTCTCTTGTATTGGGGGCGTCGAAAGATTTGTTTTCTTCTGGTTTAGTAATAACTTCATTAGTTGACGAGCTTACGACATCAATTGCGTTTTCTTGGATGCTGTTTTCAACAGTTGGTTCTGAGGTGGGGTGAGTCTGTTCAGCTGCGGACACATAGCCCAAGTTTGCAAAACTAAGTCCTAGAGCTAGACCAGTTACTGCAATGGTTACCCATTGCTTTTTTACTTTGTGAAGTTTAAAGTATACTTTCTTTTCCATGATAATGCTCCTTTCATTAAACTGAACAATGTTAGCAAGGATATGGTTAACTCATGAGTAAAATTAAGTTAATATTATAGTTCTATTGCTTACATATCAAGTTTATCATCACATTTTAATAAAATCAAAGAATTGTGTAAGCGTTTTTATTTTTTGTATAAACTCTTTCCAACTCTACTCTAAACAAAACTGATAGTATATGAATGATAAACTTTCATTAAAGAGAGTTAATGATGTATTTGCTTTAAGTTAGCAGCGGATAGATCCTTGAGTAGGGTATTTTTGATATTCATAATATGCTATCCACTGATTTTAGAACGCCACCAAAAAAGCCACTGGCATATAAAACCAATGGCTTTCAACAATTTATTTTTTCTTCCCTAGTACAAAATAGCGGCTAGGGATTTGTTGTGTCAAACTGACGGCGATGGCGATGGTAAAGGAGGCCAGGAAACAAGCTCGTAGGAAGCTGAGGCCTAGGTCTGCATTTCCGATTAAGAGGAAGTAGACCGCACGGTAGAAGCTCATCCCAGGGATGAGTGGGAACATGCTTGAGGCTAGGAAGACTGTAGCTGGACATCTACGGTAGTGGGCCAAAAAGCGTGAGGTGATAGTGACTAATAGGGCTGGGAAGAGGATGGCGAGGACCTCGTGATGGGTATTATTCCAAATCAAGAGGTAGAGGAGCCATGAGCCGGCACCTAGGGTCCCAAGGTCTAAGAAGTATTTCTTAGGCACTCGGTAAAGCACGGAGAAGGCTGCTGTCCCAAGTCCTGCCATGAAGGTCTGAATCAAGACCCCCAGCCATGAGGTTGACGGTGTTGAGAATATGCCTGATAACTGTTCCGCAAAGGGGAGGATGGAAATCATGGCAAGAACACCGACAGAGATAGATAGACAAGTGGAGACCCCTGACAACATCAGGGCTAGACCGCTATAGTAGTTGTTCTGGGTGAATTCTCGAATGGCATTTACAAAGTAAGCCCCAGGAATCAAAATCATCAAGGTGCCCAGAATAATCACGCTACGATGTTGCCCGATACCCAAATAATAGAGAATGTTAGCTGATAAAGCGGCAATGGCACTAGAAAGGATAATCTGCAAGAAACTGGTATGAATAAAACGGGAAAAGAGTTGCATGCCAATCCCTACAAAAACTCCCGATATAGCCGCAGCAGTCCCATCAATCCAGCTACTTCCTAGAGCTAGCGAGAAGCTCCCAGCACCAATGACACAGGCTATAATATCCTCTAAAGGACGATAGAAAGTCTTCTGCTCAATGGTTTTCAGCTTTTGGAAAATGCTAGAAACAGGCTGATTTGGCTGTTCTGCCAGTTCACGAGACAGGCGGTTTACTTCCTCTAGTTTACCTAGATGGATAGACGGGACTGAGGTAGCTAGGACACGAGACTCTTTAAGACCTGAGCGGTTGAGTCCAGAAATCATGACTCCTCGATTGACCACATAAGTGGAGAAGTCTCTGATACCAAGAGACTTGGCCATGTGTCCCATGGTGTCCTCGATACGGTAAATCTCAGCACCGCTCTCCATCAGGACACGGCCTGCCTGAAGGACGGCATCCATTTCATTTTTGGTTTCTATTTCTGTCTCTCTTTGAAAATCGATGGTCATTTGAACCTCCTTATCGCTTAATTCGTCATTCCATTATAAGGCTTGAATGGTGGTTTTTCAATAGCTTTGACGACTAAAATAGGACTTTCTATGAGATTTTTCTTCTACTTAATGATAGGGGGCAGGAAAATGGGAGGGCTTGCCTTTTGCCTTGCTATTGGTAGAGGCAAATGCTACAATTAAATTATAAAATGTATGCGTTTACATATTTTACGCTACCTTTCTTAAAAAGCGTTTAATTCCTTTATTTATAGGGGTCTTAGCAATTAGAGAAGGGAACAAATGTAAGTGCAAATAGATGATACCTTTGAAAAGGAGACAATTCCATGAAAAAAATTATCAATAAACCTGAAAATGTTGTGACAGAGATGCTAGATGGTTTGGCTTATGTTCACAGTGATTTGGTGCATCGTGTTGACGGCTTTGACATCATTGTAAGAAATGAGCAGGCTGCTGGTCAAGTTGGTCTCATTTCTGGTGGTGGAAGTGGTCATGAGCCAGCACACGCTGGTTTTGTAGGTGATGGTATGCTTTCTGCAGCCATCGCAGGTGCAGTATTTACGTCACCAACGCCTGATCAAATTTTGGAAGCCATCAAGGAAGCGGACCAAGGAGCTGGTGTCTTCATGGTTGTTAAAAATTATTCTGGGGACATCATGAATTTTGAGATGGCTCAAGAATTGGCTGAGATGGAAGGTATCGAGGTTGCCAGTGTCGTTGTGGACGACGATATTGCTGTGGAAAATAGCCTCTATACTCAAGGTCGTCGTGGGGTTGCAGGTACCATTTTCGTACATAAGATCCTAGGTCATGCGGCTCGCGAAGGTAAGTCTCTGGCTGAAATCAAAGACTTGGCTGACAAGATTGTTCCTAATATCCACACTATTGGTTTGGCCCTTAGCGGTGCGACGGTTCCTGAGGTTGGTAAACCTGGTTTTGTCCTAGCAGAGGATGAAATTGAATACGGTATTGGTATCCACGGTGAACCAGGATATCGCAAGGAGTCTATGCAAGCTTCTCGACAGTTAGCTGAAGAATTGACTGGAAAGCTCCTTGAAGCCTTTGAGGCTAAGTCGGGTGAACGCTATGCCCTTCTCATCAATGGTATGGGTGCGACACCTCTCATGGAGCAGTATGTCTTTGCTAATGATGTAGCAAGCATTCTTGGAGATGCCGGACTAGATGTGGCATATAAAAAATTAGGTAATTACATGACGTCTATTGATATGGCAGGCCTCTCATTGACTCTGATGATAATTGAAGATGAGGCTTGGCTTGAGGCTTTAGAGAGTCCAGTTAAGACTATTGCTTGGTAGTCTGACGTGAGAACTAGAAATTAGGTATATTATGGATAAAACAGTTGCAGTAAAATGGATGCAAGGCTTTGACCAAAAAGTTGAAGCAGAAAAAGACCACTTGTCTGAATTAGACGGTCCTATTGGAGATGGTGATCATGGTGCTAACTTGGCGCGTGGTATGGCAGCAGCCGTTGAAGCTATCAACACATCGGACCCTCAAAGTGCGGCAGATGTTCTGAAGACGGTATCAATGGCCTTGATAAGTAAGGTTGGTGGGGCTTCTGGTCCGCTCTATGGCTCTGCCTTTATGGGGATGATGAAGGCTGAACAGGCTGGCCAAGATTTAGCAGGCCTCCTTGAGGCAGGTGCTGATATGATTGAAAAACGAGGCCGTGCTCAAGTTGGCGAAAAAACCATGATTGATGTTTGGCGCCCAGTTATTGAAGCAGTTAAACGAGGTCAATTAACGAACGAAGTCATCGATCAAGCAGTTCTTTTAACTAAGGATGTTGTTGCCACCAAGGGACGTGCCTCTTATGTAGGTGAGCGCTCTATTGGTCACATTGACCCAGGCTCGTATTCGTCTGGCCTACTCTTTAAAGCATTACTAGAAGCGGAGGAATAGGACATGCCAGAACTTGGAATTGTGATTGTATCCCACTCCGCTGATATTGCCAAAGGCTTGGTGAGTCTGATTCGTGAAGTTGCACCAGATATTCCTTTGACGGCTACAGGAGGTCTTGAGGATGGTGGACTGGGATCTAGTTTTGAACATGTTCAAGTAGCAGTGGATAGTCAGCCTGCTAAACGTCTCTTGGCCTTTTACGATTTGGGCAGTGCTCGCATGAATTTGGAGATGGTGGAAGAATTTTCAGATAAGGATATTCTTATTCAACAGGTCCCCCTTATTGAGGGAGCCTACACAGCTTCAGCGCTACTTCAGGCAGGAGCGAGTGAGGTTGAAATCTTATCTCAGGTTAGTGAATTGACCATTCAAAAATAAAGAAAGTTACGCTATGAAAAATCAAATCAAGTATAAGTGGGCAAGTCTTGGGACTGGTGTTATCGCGAATGAGTTGGCACAGGCTTTAGAAGCCCTAGGTGGTAAACTCTATTCCGTTGCAAATCGTACCTATGACAAGGGAGTGGCCTTTGCTGAGAAATATGGCATTGAAAAGGTCTATAAAGAGATTGACGAAGTGTTTGAAGATCCTGAAGTGGATATTATCTATATTTCAACGCCTCACAATACGCATATCAATTTTCTTCGCAAGGCACTTGCAGCAGGTAAACACGTCCTCTGTGAAAAATCTATCACCTTAAATAGTGAGGAATTGGCAGAAGCTATCCAGCTCGCCGAAGAAAATCATGTCAAACTGGCAGAAGCCATGACTATTTTCCATATGCCTATCTATCGAAAACTATCTGAAATCGTGGAAAGTGGTAAGCTAGGGCCTCTCAAGGTCATCCAGATGAACTTCGGTTCTTACAAAGAATATGACATGACCAACCGCTTTTTCAATCGTAATCTAGCTGGTGGTGCCCTACTTGATATCGGTGTCTATGCCCTATCCTTCGTGCGTTGGTTTATGACCTCACAACCGACAGAGATGGTTTCACAGGTCAAATTAGCTCCGACTGGCGTTGATGAGCAAGCGGGCATTCTTCTTACCAATGCAGATGGCGAAATGGCAACAGTGACGCTAAGCCTTCATGCTAAACAACCTAAACGTGGCACCATTGCTTATGACAAGGGTTATATCGAACTTTACGAGTACCCACGTGGGCAAAAGGCAGTCATCACCTATACAGAAGATGGCTCACAAGAAGTCATCGAGGCAGGAGCAACCGCCAAAGCCCTCCAGTATGAGGTCCTAGACATGGAAGCAGCTGTTGCAGGCGAGGATGATCATACCTACCTCAATTACAGCCGGGATGTCATGGAGCTCATGACCCAACTCCGCAAAGACTGGGGCTTGGTCTACCCAGAAGAAGAGTAGCGATTAGATGATAAACAAGACCAGTATAATGTACTGACTACAAAAGATAGACAGTCTCTTAAAAGGATTTAGCCCTGCATAAGATAGGAATAGGTCCATTTAACCGATTCTATATAAATACATTTATGTCAAAGGAGAAAGACATGAGAAATTTTGCAAGTCCGTCACGTTACATTCAAGGTGAAAATGCCTTATTTGAAAATGCAAAAGCCATTTCAGAATTGGGAACTCATCCTGTTTTACTATGTGACTCAGTAGTTTATGATATTGTAGGTAAACGTTTCGAAGAATACCTTGTTCAAAATGGACTCACAGTTGTACCAGTCTTCTTTAATGGAGAAGCATCGGATAATGAAATTAATCGTGTGGTCAGCCTAGCCAAAGAAGAAGACTGTGATTTAGTTATTGGACTCGGTGGTGGTAAGACTATCGATAGTGCTAAAGCTATTGCAGACCTTCTACAATCGTCAGTTGTTATTGCCCCAACTATCGCATCTACAGATGCTCCAGTTTCAGCTTTGTCTGTTATCTATACTGACGAGGGTGCCTTTGAGCGCTATATCTTCTATTCTAAGAACCCAGAGTTGGTTTTGGTGGATAGTAAAGTGATCTCTCAAGCACCAAAACGTTTGTTAGCATCTGGTATTGCAGATGGCTTAGCAACTTGGGTAGAAGCTCGAGCAGTTATGCAAGCCAACGGAAAAACTATGCTAGGTAAACACCAAACTCTAGCAGGGGTTGCCATTGCTGAACGCTGTGAAGAGATTCTTTTTGCAGATGGTCTACAAGCCATGGCCGCTTGTGAAGCTAAAGTGGTAACGCCTGCCCTGGAAAATATTATTGAAGCTAATACCCTTCTTAGTGGTATTGGGTTTGAAAGTGGTGGTTTGGCTGCTGCTCATGCCATCCATAATGGTTTCACAGCTCTCACTGGCGATATTCACCATTTGACTCATGGTGAAAAAGTAGCCTACGGAACTCTTGTGCAATTGTTCTTAGAAAATCGTCCAAAAGAAGTTTTGGATAAATACATTCGCTTCTATCAACAAATTGGCATGCCAACTACTCTTAAAGAAATGCATCTTGAAAATGCAAGCTATGAAGATCTTCTCAAGGTTGGTCAACAAGCGACTATTGAAGGAGAAACTATCCATCAAATGCCATTTGAAGTGAAAGCCTCTGATATTGCGCAAGCCATCGTTGCTGTAGATGCTTATGTTCATGGATTAGCCTAAGTAAATTTGGTCTTTTGTAGGGAAAGTGCCACCATTCCCGTATAGGAATATTATCCCCCTCAGGCACTTATCCCAATAGGATAGACAAATTGTTATAGGAAAGGGTTCAGTTCTGTATTAGATAGGACTGAGCCCTTTTTACTATTTAAAAACCAATATTTCCAAAGTCCCTCAAAGCGGTTTAAGAACTTTTGAAAACATAAAACATTTTCAAGAAATCTTGATTTAACAGTCATTTCCCTTGTGTAAGCGTTTCAAAAGGTGTATACTATAAATGAAAAGATGGGAAAAGGAGATGACTAGTGGCTAGTATTACAATAGAAGCGAGCAAGGTAGCTAGAAAGAGTCCTATTCGCGTAGACAGTAGTCTTGTGGGGACAGTTTCTGGAGTGGAAGACGTGAGCGTTTCCCTACCATCGTCAAAAGCTCGTTTGAGTGTCGGAAAATTGGGTTACAAGTCTAACACTATTACGGTGGAGGATGGGCAAATTGTCCGTATTACTAGCAATTTTCTAAATCGCTTTATAGCGATAGCGCCATTGTTACTTTATCTTGTTGGAGGTCGTTATCTCCCACTTGTTGCTGTCCTATCTACTATAATTTTGCTTTTTAGCTTACCTTTTCTCAAGTTAGAAATCGTAGGCTGATTAGAATCGGGAGTGGCTTAGCCCTCTGTTTGATACCTTTAACTCACTTTTTCATAATAATGCTAGGCCACTCCCTTTTCATTGGGAACGGGTCGAGACGAAAGAGTGGGTTATCAAAAAGGGAACTCGATAGAGTTTCCCTTTTTTCTTTCTCCAGCTAAAGTGATTTCGAAAAGACCCCAGTTGGTAAAACTGAGGTCTTTCTTGTTTTAAATCATGAATTACTTACGGTACAATTTGTCGTATTGATAGTAAGGATCGAAGGTCACATTGATACCGAGCTTACGAAGAACATTTTTGTCTTCATCGGTAAGAATGATTGTTGAGTGAGCTTCAGAACCTTTGAGGTTACCAAGTTCCTCCATGGCACGCGCCGCATCCGCATTGTTGGCAGCAGTAATGGCCAAGGCGATAAGGATTTCGTTGGAGTGGAGACGAGGATTACGGCTACCCAGATGGTTAATTTTTAGACCTTGGATAGGTTTAACCACTTCAGGCTCGATAAGTTTAGTATCCTTATCAATACCTGCAGAAGTCTTGATAGCATTAATCAAAGCAGCTGCAGTTGGACCAAAGAGTTCTGAATTCTTACCAGTTACGATTTGACCATTTGGCAATTCGAGGGCAAGAGCAGAACCACCTGTTTCTTCAGCCTTAGCGCGTGCTGCAACAACCACTTGGCGATCTTCAGGAGTAATACCAAGATCATTCATGAGCAACTCAATCTTCTTGACAGCAGTCTCAGGAACACGTTCATTTTTGAAATCAAGGACGGTTTGATAGTAGCGACGGATGATTTCTTGTTTAGAAGCTTCTTTGGCAGCCTCATCATCCGTAATGGCAAAACCAACCATGTTAACACCCATATCCGTAGGTGAAGCGTAAGGTGACTCACCAAGGATGCGCTCAAGCATACGTTTGAGGACTGGGAAAATCTCGATGTCACGGTTGTAGTTTACCGTAGTTTTGCCATAAGTTTCCAAGTGGAATGGGTCAATCATATTGACATCATCAAGGTCGGCAGTGGCAGCTTCATAGGCCAAGTTGACTGGGTGATGAAGTGGCAAATTCCAAACTGGGAAGGTTTCAAATTTTGCATAACCTGATTTGATGCCATTGATTTGGTCGTGGTACATGTTAGACATACATGTCGCCAATTTACCAGAACCAGGACCAGGAGCAGTAACGACGATAAGGTTACGGCTAGTCTTGATATAGTCATTTTTTCCCATACCTTCAGGAGAAATGATATGGTTCATATCCGTTGGATAGCCCTTGATAGGGTAGTGGATGTAAGACGTGATGCCATTTTTTTCCAGTTGGCTACGGAAGGCATCAGCCGCAGGTTGACCTGAATACTGCGTAATAACAACAGAACCCACATAGATATTGAGCTCGTTGAATTTATCAATCAGACGAAGGACCTCTTGGTCGTAAGAAATGCCAAGGTCACCACGAGCCTTAGAGTGCTCGATATTGCTAGCATTAATGGCGATGACCACTTCAACCTGATCTTTGAGCTCTTGAAGGAGCTTGATTTTATTGTCAGGCTCATAACCAGGAAGGACACGAGCAGCGTGGAAATCCTCCAACATTTTACCACCAAACTCCAAGTAGAGTTTCCCGTCAAACTGGTTAATACGCTCCAAAATATGGTCGCGTTGCAGATTCAAATACTGTTCAGAACTAAAAGCTTGTTTCTTCATAAATAAAAATACCTCTGAGAAAAATTATATCAAATGCCTGAGGTAAATGCTATTGGCGAAAGTCGATTTGTTGGAGAAAAAGAGTTTAAAGTCAATCATGATTAGAATATTTAATTTCATAAAGGTTTCACATTTGTCGTCTATAATTAGAATAAGAAATTAAAGCATCCTCACTTATCTTTGGTATAGCTGAGGGCTAATGTCTTAAATGGAGGTGGAAGATGGTTCTCTTACAACAGGCAACTGCTTATATTTTTCGCAAAAAAACGCGGAATTTTATCCTTTTTCTCATTTTATTTTTGATATTATCTTGCTTGTATTTTTGTTTCTCTCTTATGCAAGTTGGTGGAGGAATGAAAGCACAAATCAGGAAGTCAAGTGGGGCAAGTTTTGCTCTGGTAAGTAAAGAAAGAGGCAGTGCATTTTCCTGGAAAGAGGGGGAAAAGATTAGTCATCTATCTGATGTGATGACAACGATACCTGAATATATAAGCCCAGTACGACTAATCGATAAGAAGGTTGTTACAGGAAAACAAACGGTGAAACGTGATGACCTTGATAATGAGGCTAATCAAGCCTTGGGAGCCACTTTCACTAAGGGAACAGGGCAAAGTGTTGATTTTAGGAGTGGTGCTTTTCAACTCCTTAAGGGAAAGCACTTATCTGCTAAAGGTCAAATTATGATTCATGAATCGCTTGCTAGAAAAAATAAGTTAAGCGTCGGAGACAAACTGACCTTGTCAAATTTTCAGATGACTGAAGGTGGAACTAAGGAAATGACCTTTGATATTGTTGGTATTTTTTCTGGCAAGAAGGAGGAGACATTTACTGGAATGTCCTCAGATTTAAGTGAAAATCAAGTCTTCCTCCATTATGAGGACGCTAGCCAATTGCTTAATTTGACTGATAAGTTAGTGACAAAATTATCCTTTAGTATTAAGAATCCAGATAGAATCAACCAAGTCATTAAACAAGTGGAACAATTGGATATCGATTGGTATCGTCTACGTTTGGACGAGGACCGTAAGGCTTTTGACTCCTTGAAGGAATCGTCTCAAGCGCTACAAGGAATCGTCAGAACGATGATGATTAGTTTAATTGTTACAGGAGGAGGTATCCTCTCGTTTTTAATGGCACTATGGACGCGTGAGCGAAATCATGAGATAGGTATTCTTTTAGCAATTGGGAAGAGCAAGGGACGTATTTTTGCTCAATTTCTTGTGGAGATATTGTTGGTGTCCCTTATGTCTTTGTTACCGGCTATTGCTATTGGACGGCTACTAAGTCGACTGTTCTTGCAAGAATTTATAGGTCAGCAAGGACAGCAGCAGGCTCTTCAGTTATTAGATCAAATTCCTCAGGGACTACCTTTAGGGCTATCTTATCTCTGTCTTCTAGTCTTGGTAATATTATCTCTCGGTGTGACAACAGGTCTCATTTGGCGCAAAACTCCAAAAGAGATCTTATCTAATATGAGTTAAGGAGAAAGGAACACTATGTTAGAACTCAAAGATGTTACGTATAGTTATCAAAATAAAAGTGAAGCTATCCTCTCGAAGGTGAATTATCGTTTCGAGAAAGGTAAGTTTTATAGTATTATTGGGCAATCTGGAGCGGGAAAATCGACCTTACTTTCCCTTTTGGCAGGTCTTGATTATCCCAAGAAGGGGCAGATCTTGTTTAACGGAGAAAATATCAAGAAAAAAGGCTCCAGTTATCATCGTAGACACCATGTTGCGCTTGTTTTTCAAAATTACAATCTCATTGATTATCTTACACCTTTAGAAAATCTACGACTTGTTAATAAAAATGCCGATAAGAAGATACTTTCTGAATTGGGACTAGATGAAAAGCAAATTAATCGAAATGTCCTGCAACTTTCAGGTGGGCAACAACAACGCGTAGCTATTGCGAGGGCTTTGGTTTCAGAGGCTCCAATTATCTTAGCAGATGAACCGACAGGAAATCTAGACGAAGAAACTGCGAAGGATATTATTGCTATCCTTAAAAGAATGGCCTTAGACCGCCAAAAATGTGTCATAGTTGTCACGCACAGTAAGGAAGTTGCTCAGGCATCTGATGTGGTTTTAGAGTTGAAGAAGCAACAACTCAAAGAAAAGAAAAAATAAAGAAAGGACTCTTATGTTTCGAAACGCTTTTGCATATATTACACGAAAATGGTCAAAGTCACTATTACTGTTAACTATTATTCTTTTGATGAGTACTCTTAGTTTGTTAGGACTTGCTATGCGAAGTGCAACCCAAGAAGCTGCATCCAAGAGTCTAGGGTCAATTACCAATAGTTTTTCAATGCAGATTAATCGTAACACGAATCCTGGAACTCCTCGAGGGGCTGGAAATCTTAAGGGAGAAGATATTAAAAAGATTAGTGAGACTAAAGGAATTGTTTCGACGATTAAACGGATCAATGGTATTGGTGATTTACTAGATTATGAGATTATTGAAACAGAGCAAACGCTGCAAAATCAGTCGCCAGAACGTGCTAAAAATTTTAAGTCTACCTTGATGTTGACAGGAGTCAATGACTCATCAAAAGAAGATAAATTTGTTTCAGGTGCTTATAAACTAGTTAAAGGAGAACATCTAACCGATAAGGACCATAATCAAATCTTGATGCACGAAAGTTTAGCTAAAAAGAATGGTCTTAATGTAGGAGATAAAGTAAAGCTTAAATCTAATCTTTATGATGCAGATAACGAAAAAAGGGCTGATGAAACAGTGGAAGTGACTATCAAAGGTTTATTTTCTGGTCAAAATCAAGCAGCCGTTACCTATGCTCAGGAGTTGTATGAAAACACCCTCATCACTGATCTAGACACAGCAGCAAAACTCTATGGTAATACCGTAGAAACTGCCACTTATGAGGATGCCACTTTCTTTGCTAAAGGCGATCAAAATCTTGATTCCTTGATAGCAAAGATTCAAAAGTTGGACATTAACTGGACCCTCTACGATCTAGTTAAGAGCTCATCAAACTACCCTGCTTTACAGGAATCTATTCTTGGGATGTATCGTGTGGCAAATTGGATGTTTATTGGAAGTCTCATTTTTACAAGTTTATTGCTAACCCTTCTGTTGATTTTATGGTTAAATGCTCGTCGTAGAGAAGTTGGTATCTTTTTGGCCTTGGGACTTAAAAAGACACAGGTTGCGGGTCAATTTTTAATGGAATTACTGATGATTGCCTTACCAGCCTTTCTTTTATCATATGGTTTAGCGAGTTTCTTTGCCGAAAAAGTTGGTAAAACAGTCCTTTCCAATGTTACGGAAGGTATCAATAAGCAAATGACAAAAGAATCTCTAGCTGCAAATCTCGGTGGAGGGGCTGAGGCAGAGAGCTTCAGTAAGACTCTGACTCAGATTCATATGACAGTCCAACCTAAGCAACTTTTGGTAGTCATTCTAGTCGGTGGCTTTATCTTAAGCTTAGTATCCTTGATTTCTTCTCGCTGGCTTCTTCACAAGAAACCTAAAGACCTCTTAGTTGATGTTGAATGATAAGTTTGCTGCACCTATAAAAAACGGTATAATGAAAGAAAGCGACTATATATAGATGAAAAGGATAATGTATGAAGATACTAATCGTAGAAGATGAAGTCCTGATTCGAGAAGGGATGAGCGACTATCTCATGGAATGTGGCTATGAGGTCTTTGAAGCAGGCGATGGGCAGGAGGCCCTGGATCTCTTTCACAGAGAAGCTCCGGATCTAGTCTTGCTGGATATCCAGCTTCCTATCCTCAATGGCTTGGAAGTACTGAAGGAAATCCGTAAGACCAGCTCAGTCCCAGTCCTCATGCTGACGGCCTTCCATGACGAAGAGTATAAGTTGACAGCTTTTGGAGAGTTAGCAGATGGCTATCTGGAAAAACCTTTCTCCTTGTCCCTCTTGAAAGTCCGCATCGAAGCTATTTTTAAAAAGCTTCAACCTTCACGGGTCTTCACCTATGGAGAGGCACGGGTGGATTTTGAGAGTTATACAGCCAGCC